>ERZ779643.61-NODE-61-length-98599-cov-6.556503_pt1 | contig 98599 bp, 103 predicted proteins | sample MGYA00511564_ERZ779643 | MGnify/ENA primary metagenome ERZ779643 (study PRJEB29588, sample SAMEA2147114) | human gut metagenome | biome: human gut; feature: human-associated habitat; material: faeces | place: Denmark | collected 2008/2010 ...
ATAGAAATACACCATATGAAAGAGATATGGCTAATCCTGATACAAATGAATTATTCTCTAATGAAATTGTAAGTAGGTATGATTTATGTGATGCAATGATCGATGGGTTATTACCAAAACCAATATATAAAACAGCATATACTAACCTTTTAGAAATTGAAGAACGTATTGAATCCAAAATAAGTAAATTACCTCAAGAAAGTACCGAATATAAAGAATATATGTTAATACTAAAGAATATTAAAAGAAGAATAAACAATGCCCCAAGTATACCAAATATTTTAAAGAAAACATTAAAACCAAATGGAAAATATATTTATTTTTGTCCTCCATATAGCGAAGAAGGTACAAATGATATAGAAACAATAAAATCTCAAACACTAGAATATTTAAAAACATTTATAGAGGAAAAAGATATAGAAATATATACAACTACAAGTGAAATGGGAGAATTAGGCACTAAAAACAGGGAAGCTTTCTATAATGATAAAGATTTAGATGGACAAAATGTAAAAAATAAATTAAGAATAATGTTTGCAATAAATCAATACAATGAAGGAGTTCATGCTCCAAATATTGATGGAGTAATCATGGGAAGAGGAACAACATCAGATATAGTATATTTTGAACAACTAGGTAGAGCCTTATCTGTAAGAGGCAATACTTTAGAAATGTATAATGAATATGAAAAATATTCTAAAGAAGAACTAATTGATTTATGTAGAGAAAAAGATATACCAGTAAAAGAAAATATAACTAAAGAAGAACTAATAGAAAAATTAATTGCACCAATAGTAATAGACTTAACAAATAATTATGAATATATTAAAGAATTAGAAAATAACTTGAAAGATAGAGTAAAAGAAATACAAAGACATAATAGTACAAGTACTAAAAGAAAAATAAAACTATTAGATACTTCTTTTGACATAGAAATAGAAAATGAAGATATATTTGAAATGTTAAAAAGATTAAATGAAAGAATAACTATGACATGGGAAGACTATTATGATTTAGCAAAAGTATATTATGAACATCATGGTGATTTAGAAATAAAAGCCAAATTTAAAACAAATAATGGTTATGAATATAGTGAATTTGGTAAAATAAATCTTGGGTATTGGATATTTTGTCAAAGAAGAAAATTATCACCAGAAGGTGAACGAGGCCAAAAATTATTACAAATAGGAATGCGATTTGAGAATATAAACTCTACATTAAGTTGGGAAAAGATGTATAATTATGCAAAAGCATATTATGAACATCATGGTGATTTAGAAGTACAACAAAAATTTAAAACTAGCAATGGCTATGAATATGATGAATTTGGTACAATAAATTTAGGTACTTGGATTTTCCGCCAAAGACAAAAAAATTCACCAGAAAGTGAACAAGGTCAAAAATTATTACAAATAGGGATGCGATTTGAGAATATAAGAAGTACTTTGAGTTGGGATGAAATGTATAATTATGCTAAAAAATATTATGAATATAATGGAGATTTAAAAGTAAAAGCTACCTTTAAAACAAACAATGGTTACGAATATAATGAAACTGGAAAAATTATTTTAGGACGTTGGATTTTTAATCAAAAGAGAATCACAACACCAGAAAGTGAGAAAGGTCAAAAATTATTAAAAATAGGGATGCGATTCGAAACAAAAAAAATTAACAAATTAAGTTGGGACGAAATGTATGATTATGCTAAAAAATATTATGAGCATCATGGCAATTTAGAAGTTCCATATAATTTTAAAACTAGCAATGGCTATGAATATGATGAATTTGGTACAATAAGTCTTGGACAATGGATTTATACTCAAAGAAAAAAATTAAAACAAAAAAGTGAGAAAGGTCAAAAATTATTAAAAATAGGGATGCGCTTTGAAGTAAGAGAAATTAATAGATTAGGCTGGGAAAAAATGTATGAATATGCCAAAAAATATTATGAACATTATGGAGATTTAGAAGTAAAAGCCAAATTTAAAACAAATAATGGTTATGAATATAGTGAATTTGGTAAAATAAATCTTGGAAAATGGATTAGTGTACAAAAAAAGAAAATAGCACCTGAAAGTGAACGTGGTCAAAAACTATTGCAAATAGGCATGTGTTTTGAAAACAAAAGAAATAATTGGGACGAAATGTATGAATATGCAAAAAAATATTATGAACATCATGGAGATTTAGAAGTTTCAGCTAGATTTAAAACCAATAACGGTTATGAGCAAAGTGAAAATGGAAAAATTACTTTAGGACAATGGATTTATACTCAAAGGAGAAGAACTAACTTAGAAAGTGAACGAGGCCAAAAATTATTACAGATTGGAATGAGATTTGATAATAAATTTTTAAACTGGGAAGAAACGTATGAATATGCCAAAAAATATTATGAATATTATGGTAATTTAGAGGTACAACGAAAATTTAAAACAAACAATGGTTATGAATACGATGAACATGGTACAATAAATCTTGGAAAATGGATTTTAAACCAAAGGCAAATAACACCACAAGATAGTGAAAAAGGCAGACTTCTTACTGAGATAGGTATGGTGTGGAGTGTAAAAAGTAATCGAAATCAAGTACAAGAAATATGTAATACAAATGGTATAAATATTAATATTAATAAAGATATTTTATCTCATATATCTACTCAAGAGTTAGTATCTAAAATAGAATATTTAAAAGCAAATAATATAAAATTAACAGATAGTTCAGGTAAGTTACATCAAATATTTAATATAAATAATGTTGATTTAGAAAAGCAATATGGTATATCATTCGAAGATTTGATATCAACTTATTATTTAGACAAAATTAAAGATAAAAAACTAGTTAGAAAACCAAAAGATAATTAATTTTATCTTTTTTTCTTTACTTTTTTCAAATTTATTATATAATTATTATGGAGGATATGAAAAATGAGTAAGATAAAAGATGTATATGCAAGAGAAATATTAGATTCAAGAGGAAATCCTACTATTGAAGTAGAAATAGAATTAAATTCAGGAATAAGAGCTACTGCAAGTGTACCAAGTGGAGCTTCAACTGGAGTACATGAAGCATTAGAATTAAGAGATAAAGATGAAAAAAGATATTTTGGTAAAGGAGTATTAAAAGCAGTAGATAACGTCAACACTATAATTAGAGATAACATTATCGGATTAGATTCCTTAAATCAAGAAGTATTAGATCATAGATTAATATCACTTGACGGTACTCCTAATAAAAGTAGATTAGGAGCAAATGCTATACTTGGAGTTAGTCTAGCTAACCTTAAAGCAGCAGCACTTTATAGCAAAAAAGAATTATATGAATATTTAGGTAATAAATACTCAATGCCAAGATGTATGATGAATATATTAAATGGTGGAGCACACGCAAGTAACAAATTAGACATTCAAGAATTTATGATTATACCATCACTTAAAAATTATAAAGAAAATTTAAGAATGGGTTCAGAAATATTCCATCATCTAAGTAACATTCTAAAAGAAAATAATTTAGCCTGTGGAGTAGGAGATGAAGGAGGTTTCGCACCAAATATATCTACTACTAAAGAAGCCTTAGACTTAATATGTAAAGCAATAAAAAGATCAGGCTATACCTTAGCTAAAGATGTATATCTAGGTTTAGATGTTGCAGCAAGCGAATTCTATAAAAATGGTAAATACTATTTTGAAGGTATGATACTATCTAGTAACCAACTAACAGACTTTTTAGTAAACTTAGTAAATAACTATCCAATAATATCAATCGAAGATGGAATGGCTGAAGACGACTATGAAGGATGGAAAATATTAACTAATAAATTATCTAATATTCAATTAGTCGGAGATGATTTATTCGTAACAAATAAAAAGTTACTAAAAAAAGGAATAGACTTAAAAATAGCAAACGCTATATTAATTAAACTAAATCAAATAGGAACAGTAACCGAAACATTAGAAACAATAGAACTAGCAAAAAAGAACAATTACAATACAATAATATCTCATCGTAGTGGTGAAACCGAAGATAATTATATCGCTGATTTCGCTGTAGGATTAAATTTAGGACAAATAAAAACAGGTAGTTTATCAAGAAGTGATAGAATAAGTAAATATAATAGATTATTAAGAATAAACGAAGATATAAAAAGATGAAGAAATTTTTAATAATTTCTATCACATTAATATTATGCTTAACTGGATGCAATAAAACTACTAAAATAGATCAAGAAAAAGATGACTATTTAGCAATTAAACAAGAATTATTAAATAGTAATAATTTTACCAACAAAGATGATTTACCTTTTGACTTAAATATATATGTAAATAGAATAAATGATGAAGAAATATCTTATAGAGCAATAATTGATAATGAAAAAGAAAACATGCATGACGTAAAAGCAATACTTATACATAATTATTTTACAAATGATATCTTTCCTTCAATTGGAATATTTGATGATGGAGTAGATTTATTAACAAATAGTGAAGAAGTTAAAGGAATATCATTAGTAGGATATATAAGTAGTACAAAAGATATTAATAATTTAGAATATAGAGTATATATTGAATATAAAACTGATAATGATGAAACAAATAAAATATATTATAAATCGACAATTTAAAGTATACATTTAGAGTATACTTTTTTTGGAGGCTATTTATATGAAAGTAAAAGTATTTGATGAATCACATGAAAAAGATTTAGAAGAAGACATAAATAATTTTTTATTGGATAGTGATATTGAAGTAGTAGATATAAAATTTAGTGTATCTGCAAGTTTATTTTCAGATGAACAAATATATTGTTTTTCAGCATTAGTTATGTATAATAAAGTAAAAAAATAAAATTAATATAAAACAACAAATATTGCTAAATAACCAACTATAAATGTTGCATATTTAGCAACATAAAATTAACAAAAAAAACTTTACAAAACATATTGCTTATTATATAATTAACTTGTTACATGAATAGTTGGTTATAAAGTTGTAACTATTAAATATTTAATTATATATTAAAAAGAAAAAATAGTAATGTTGTTAAAAAATAAGAAGTTAATTGTATATTAGTAAAACTATAATAAAAATAAATAAAATTTAAAATAACATAGCAAAGAATATAATTAAAGAAACAACATAAAATTAAAATATGTACGGTAGTACCTATCGGATTTTAAGTCTGTGGAGAAGTCTGGATACAGAGACTGTGAAACAGAAAAGGCATCAGTGCAAGGTGATAAAAGTGAGTTTTTTACTTTTGCCTTTCTTTTAGACACAAAAATAAACAAAAGTACTTGATTTTTCACCAAAAATAGTGTATATTTAATATGTTCCTTAGTTCTTGGTTTTTCGTACCTCTTACGTTTTACTAAGATTAAGGTGAAATTAAACAAAGGAGGAAAAATTATGGCATTAACAAAAGAAGTAAAAGCAAGAATCATCAAAGAAAACGCAAGAGACGAAAAAGACACTGGTAGTCCAGAAGTCCAAATTGCGTTATTAACTGAAGAAATCAACGCTTTAACAGAACATTTAAAGAATCATAAGCAAGATAAGCACTCAAAACGTGGACTTCTTATGAAAGTTGGTAAGAGAAGAAGTTTACTAAACTACCTAGTTGAAAATGATGTTAAAAGATATAGAGCAATCGTTGCTAAATTAGGATTAAGAAAATAATTAAATATTTAGAAAAAGTAGGCACTTGTTTTTTAAGTGCCTTTAAATTTGTCTAAAAACAAAACACATCAATTAACAAATAGCAAATAACAAAATAATAATTAACAAATAATAAATAACAAATAACTAATGTCAAACAAAAATTTGAAATAAAATAAATAAAAAAGTAAAGGAGTAGACAATGGAGAAAAAAGTATTCAAATTTAATTTCAGGGGAAAAGAAATCAGCGTAGAAAATGGCGCACTTGCCAAACAAGCAGATGGAGCAGTATTAGTAAGATATGGAGATACCCAAGTATTAGCAGCCGCAGTAATGAGCAAAAACGCCTCAACAGCAGATTTCTTCCCACTTACAATCAATTACCTAGAAAAATTATATTCAGTAGGTAAAATACCAGGAGGATTTATTAAAAGAGAAGGTCGTCCAACAGAACAAGCAACATTAGCATCAAGATTAATAGATAGACCAATAAGACCATTATTCGCTGACGGATTCAGAAACGAAGTACAAGTAGTAGCAATGCCACTTTCAGTAGACCAAGATTCCACAGTAGAAATGACAGCCTTACTTGCTTCAAGCCTATCATTAATGGTTAGTGATATCCCATTTGATGGACCAGTAGCAGGAGTAGTAGTAGGTAGAGTAGATGGTAAATTCATAATCAACCCATCAGCCGAAGAACTAGAAAAAACAGACATCACCCTATCTGTAGCAGGTACAAAAGACGCCATTAACATGGTTGAGTCTGGAAGCAAAGAAGTAAGCGAAGAAGACATGATTGAAGCATTAATGTTTGGTCATGAAGCAATCAAAGAATTATGTCAATTCGAAGAAGAAATAGCAAAAGAAATCGGCAAAGAAAAAATAAATGTAGAACTAAAAACATTAGACGAAGAACTAGTAAAAGAAGTAAACAACTTTGCTTGTTCAAAAATGTGTGAAGCAATTCAAATAAAAGACAAATTAGAAAAATATGCCCAAATAGATAAAGTAAAAGAAGACACAGTAAACGAATTTGCAATAAGATATCAAGATAAACCAGAAGAAGAATTAGAAGCATTACTAAAAGATGTTAAAACAATAGTAGACAACATCGAAGGAGAAGAAGTAAGAAGACTAATTACCGAAGAACACATTAGACCAGACGGAAGAAAAATGGACGAAATAAGAGACTTACACGCTGAAGTAGACCTATTAGCAAGAACACACGGATCAGCATTATTTACCCGTGGACAAACTCAAGTATTATCTATCACAACATTAGGAGCCCTAGGAGAACACCAAGTACTTGATGGACTAGGTATTGAAGACGAAAAAAGATTTATGCATCACTATAACTTCCCAGCATTCTCAGTAGGAGAAACAGGAAGATATGGTTCACCAGGTCGTAGAGAAATTGGACACGGAGCACTTGGAGAACGTGCATTATCACAAGTAATCCCATCAGAAGAAGAATTCCCATACACAATAAGAGTAGTAAGTGAAGTATTAGAAAGCAACGGTTCATCATCACAAGCCTCAATCTGTGCAGGATGTATGAGTTTAATGGCAGCCGGTGTACCAATCAAAACACCAGTCGCAGGTATCGCGATGGGACTTATAACAAAAGGAGATAAATACACAATACTTACAGATATACAAGGACTAGAAGACCACATGGGAGACATGGATTTCAAAGTAGCAGGAACAAAGAATGGTATCTGTGCCCTTCAAATGGATATAAAAATTAAAGGAGTAACCAAAGAAATCCTATCTGAAGCCCTAATGCAAGCTAAAAAAGCAAGATTTGAAATCCTTGATGTTATGACAAGTGCTATTCCAGAACCAAGAAAAGAACTATCTAAATATGCACCAAAAATAGAAACAATTAGAATTAACCCTGAAAAAATAAAAGATGTCATCGGTCGCGGTGGAGAAATGATTACCAAAATTATTCTTGAATGTAGCAACGTAACCGCAGTAAACGACAAAAACGCAGTAAAAGTAGACTTAGAAGACGACGGAAGAGTACTTATCTATCATACCGACCCTGAAATAATCAGAAAAACAAAAGAAATGATAGAAAACGTTGCCAGAGAAGTAGAATTCGGCAAAGTATACAACGTAAAAGTCACAGAAATAACTGACTTTGGAGCATTCGTTGAAGTTTGGCCTGGATGCGAAGGACTAATCCACATATCTCAACTTGACACCTCAAGAGTAGAAAAAGTAAGCGACGTAGTCAAAGTAGGAGACGAAATCCTAGCAGTAGCAACAGGTTACGACAAGAAAGGCAAATTAAATTTATCAAGAAAAGAACTCCTTAAAGAACAAGAAGCAAGAAAAACAAATAAAGATTAAGAGCATCCCTTTTAATCTTTTTCTTTGCCATTCGAGCCTTCGCTAAACCTAGTCTCTCATGGTGCAAGCAAGCCTAAGGTCTTCCTTGCAAACAATTAAGTAAACCATAAAATAGAATATGCCTATTTTTTAATGTTTTTATTTACATTTACATAATTATTTGATATAATTATTTCGATAATAAAGAGGTGATACAAATGAGTGACATTAACAAAAATGATAATGAAGAAAAAAATCGTACTGAAGAAATACAAGAAAGAATTAATGCATTACAAATTCAATTAAACAAAAAGAAACAAGAACTAGAAAAAATAAAAAAAGCAATAAAAAAAGTAAATGATTTATCATCTGGTAACATTTCTAAAGCCAAGGATTCTTTTAATTGGACAGCTAATAAAATGACACAATATTGGAATACCACAGAAAGTAGTGTTCGTGACAAAGTTCAAAAAACATTAAGAAAGATTAGCAATGAATTTGGTAGCAATGGCAAAATGACCTCTGAATTACCGGGCCTACTTGCAAAAGCAAATGAAAAGATCACAGAACTAGAAGAAGAAATAAGACAAATAGAAGCGGAAATTGAAAAATGTGAAGCAGAACTCCGTATGAGTGAAGTATAGAATGGAGATGACAATATGCCAGAATTATACAATTTAAATAATTCACCAAATAATAATGGTCAAAACAATGATTATAATAATGATAATCCAGATATAGAATATAGTTATGAAGATATTGGAAAAAATATTTTTAATACGAAATTACCTAACGATGGAAGTTTGTCCTTTTATCATTTAGGTCAAGTTCATATCGATTATGTAGAAATGAAAAGAGAAAGCAATCAGATTTCTACAAAAGGCATAGAAGCAGTTAAAGATATGAAAGAATTATCTAATGCAATGATTGAATTAGCAGGATTAGTAGAATATACCCTAAGTGCAAGTGATAGTTATGATAGTTATATCAATGAAATACAAGAAAGTTTTAGATATATAAGAAATGAAATGTATTCGCAAATAAATTTATATGTAAAACAAACTGAATTAACTGCAAGTGAAATTGAACAACTAAACGCTATGGTAAGACAGGTTATCAACAATCCTAATTTAACATACACAGATATTTATGGTGTTAAACAGTCAATTAGTTATAACGATGCATTAGAAAGTTATAAAAAAGAAGCACTTATATCTAAATATGGCGAAGTAAACATTGATTATTTGCTAGAAAACTGTAAAACATCAAATAAAATAGTTGATGTATATAGTTATATTGAAAATAATCTTCAAGATGAAATGAAGGCATTTGGAGTTACAACAGGAAAAGAATATTTGAATTTAATTTTAGAGTCTGCTGCTGAAGATGCAAAAACAAATAGAGAAAAAGCGGTTCGTAAAACTCTTGCTTTAAATAAATTTTTAGGGGAACACGGAATTGCTGCCAAGTATAAATCAGGTGCAGGACACAATGATTATTCAATTGATGATATAGCCACAGGAACTGATTGTTCTTCCTATGCTTCAGCACTTGCAAAATTAGGAAACTCAAACTTTGAAGCAGGTTACACTGGTGTACTTTATAATTCATCCAATACAACTGCATTAGATATAAACAATATACTTCCTGGCGATATTATAGTGTCACATGGTAATTCTATTTATGAACATGCTAGATTTGTAATAGCGGTAGATAAAGAAAATAACAGAATTATAACAACTGAGTGTGGTGGATATGGAGGGTCTGGTGGTCTTGATAATTACAATAACATAAATAGTAGAACACACGTAGATTCATTTGATATAGACACTTTGATTAAACAAGGATATATGACCAATCATGTCGACTATGGAGACGATAAATATGTTGGCACTAATGAAGTTCATGCAATTTAAAAATTTATAAAAAAGCAAATTTATACTTGCAAAAAACAACAATTTAGTGATATAATAAGTTACATGAAACAAATATTATACATATAATTATTTATTGAAAGAGTAATTATTCTAAGTGTATTTAGAGAGCTAATGGTTGGTGAAAATTAGTTACACATTATAATGAAGACATCAATATAAAAGTAATCGGTTAACTACCGTTATAAGTAAATAAGAATAGATAATTCTATAAATTAAGGTGGCACAGCGGTAACACGCCCTTATGTTTATAGAATTTTTATTTTAAAGAAAGGAATGATAAAATTATGAATAATATTTACAGAAATGTTTACTGTGGCGAAGTAACAAAAGAATATATAGGAAAGGAAGTAAGAATAGCAGGTTGGATAGATTCAATTAGAAACCTAGGAAGTTTAGTATTCATGGTTGTTAGAGACGAAACAGGTATAGTTCAATTAATCAGCAATGATGTAGAAAAACTAAGTAAACTAAATAAAGAGTCTACAATAACCGTAACAGGTATAGTTAATCCTAGAACACCAGATATGGTTAATCCTAATATGAAAACTGGAGAAATAGAAATAAAAGTTAAATCATACGAAGTATTAGGAGAATGCACTAATGTATTACCATTTGAAATTAAAAAATCAAAAGAGTCATTAGAAGACACAAGACTTAAATATAGATACCTAGACTTAAGAAATAAAGAAGTACATGATAACATTGTATTTAGAACTAATGTAATAGACTTTATTCGTAGTACAATGAAATCTATGAGATTTTTGGAAGTTCAAACCCCAATTATAACCTCATCAAGTCCAGAAGGCGCAAGAGACTTTATAATTCCATCAAGAAAATTTAAAGGTAAATTCTATGCTTTACCACAAGCACCACAAATATTTAAACAATTACTTATGGTATCAGGATTTGATAGATATTTCCAAATAGCACCATGTTTTAGAGATGAAGACCCAAGAAGTGATAGACTATATGGAGAATTCTATCAATTAGACTTTGAAATGTCTTTTGCCACTGAAGAAGATGTTTATGAAGTTGGAGAAAGAGTATTCTATGATACATTTACTAAATTTGGTAATAAAGAAGTTTCACCAAGACCTTTCAGAAGAATTGCTTATAATGATGCAATGTTAATGTATGGTTCTGATAAACCAGATTTAAGAAATCCATTAATAATTACTGAATTAACTGATATATTTAGTAACACATCATTCGCACCATTTAAAGACACAACAATTCGTGGAATAAAAGTAGACAAAGTAGAAAAATCTAATTCTTGGTATAAAGCTATGGAAGAATATGTTAAAACTATCGGAGGAAGCGGACTAGCATATATCAAAGTAAACGAAGATAACACGTTCAAGTCATCACTAGATAAATTCTTAACTGATGAAGAAAGACAAGCATTAACTAATAGATTAAACCTAAAAGGTGGTAACGTTCTATTCATTATCGCTGACAAAAAGAACTGTGCTAAATTAGCAGGTAATTTCAGAAATAAATTAGGTAACGAACTAGATTTAATAGATAAAAATAAATATGAATTTTGTATTATAAATGATTTCCCATTCTATGAAGAAGGAGATGAAGGAGAAATAGAATTCTCACATAATCCATTCAGTATGCCACAAGGAGGATTAAAAGCATTAAACGAAATGAATCCATTTGATATCAAAGCATATCAATATGACTTCGTATGTAACGGATACGAAATGGCAAGTGGAGGAGTTAGAAATCATAGCCCAGAAATCTTAAGAAAAGCATTTGAAATAGCAGGTTACAATGAAGAAGTAGTTAAATCTAAATTCCCATCACTATATACAGCATTTAATTATGGTGCTCCACCACATGCTGGTATGGCTCCTGGTATTGATAGAATTCTTATGTTACTAAAAGATGAAGAAAATATAAGAGAAATGGTTGCGTTCCCACTTGGAGCAAATGGAGCAGATGCAATGATGGGTTGTCCTAACGAAGTATTCGAAAAACAATTAAGAGAAACTCATATTAAAATAAGAGACTAATCATTTAGGGGGATTTATGGAAGAAATAACAACTAGTATATCAAATAATGTACTCGATATGTATTATAATACTTACGGAAACGACACAAATATTGATATTATAAAATTAGCAAAAATGTTTGGCTTTAAAGTATATGAAGATAAAAATATGTCACCTTTAGCCTTAGCAACACTTGAAGTAACTAAAAATAAAAAAAGAATTGCAATTAATAGCAATTACACACCTGAAGCAAAAAAATATTATACTGCTTTAGAACTGTCATATTATCTTATAAATAAAAAAGATAATGCACCTTTTTCAGATATTTTATGTGAATATTCATTAGATTCAATGACATCAAAACTTGCTAGTGAAATACTTATGCCATCTGAAGAATTTATAAAAATATATAATGAAACTAGAACAGAACAAAAACATCATAGCAAAGTAATAGAAACATTATCAAAAGTATATAAATTACCAGAAAATATAATAGACAAAAGAGTACAAGAAATATTAATCATTAAAAATAAAGTTAAGAAAAGGACTAAATAAATTAGTTCTTTTTCTTCTATTAATAGACAATATCTTAAAAAATGTAGTATATTATATTTTTTGAATGACAAAATAATAAATATATGATAGAATTAAATTATAAGGTAAGGAGGTGAATTATGCCAAAGAAAATAAATAGATTTATTACAGGTTCAATTATATTATCTATAGTATTTGCTTTAATTGGCGGATGCATGATATTTTATCCAGAAGTATCACTTAATGTTATTGCATACACAATTTCAGCATTCTTTATAGCACTAGGTATATATTTACTTGTAATAGATTATAAAACAATATTCTTAATTGATACAATGTATTTTGGAGCATTAATTACATTACTTGGTATTATCTTATTAATTTATCCAGAATCATTAAGTATTCTTATTCCAATAGTACTTGGAGTTTGGTTCATTATGTTTAGTTTATTTAAAATAAGAATATCTTTAGCATTAAAGGATTATGAAGATACTCCTTGGGTATTATCATTACTTTTATCAATAGTATCATTAATATGTGGAGTATTATTTATTATTAATCCACTTACAAGTGCATCAGTTATTACATCTGCAGTAGGAATAGTAATTATTGTATATTCAATATCTAATATTATTGATATGATAATATTAAAGAAAAATATTAATGATATTGTTAAAGCATTAAAAGCACATTTTACAATACTTAGTAAATAATAATAAAGTAGCACTTAGCTACTTTTTAATTTTATTAAAAAACACTTGCATTATACAAACATTTGTGCTATAATACAAGCAATTATTTGAAAGGAGATATTATCTATGATTACATATACATTTATAAAACACCTAATTAAATTAATTAGATGGTTATTTTATATAGAATATTCTATAATAAAATTTATAATTCTTTCAATAATTAAAATATTTATTATATTAACTGCATTAATAACAATATAAAAATAAAAAGAAGGGGGAATAGTAATGGCATTATTAATAATAGCATATATATTTTTTAAAATCCTTGTATACGGTACTGCAAAAGCATGGGGATATAAAAGAAGAGATTAATTATATATAAGTATTACAAAAGATAAAAAGGGAAGAAAGTATGGAATATTCCATATTTTTTTCTTTTCTAATAATATTTAGTTGCAAAATATGTATTTTATGATAAAATTATTATGGAGGTTATGGTAAATGATAAACAAAATACTAGATAATTACAATATAAAAGGAAAATTAATTAATATAAAAGAAGATAATACTGGAAATATTAATAAAACATATATTATAACATTTATTAATAATGATATAGAATATAAATATTTAGTGCAACAAATAAATACAAATGTATTTAACGACCCATATATTTTAATGGAAAACATACTTGGAGTAACTAATTATTTAAAAGAACAAATGATATTAAATAATGATAATAATCATAAAGTATTAGAAATAATCAAAACAAAAGATAATAATCCAATGTGTTATATATATGATGATAAAAGAATAAAAAGATATTATCGTATTTATAAATATATAGATAATTCTATTTCTTATGATAAATCTTTTAATAAAGATATTGTATATAATACAGGAAAAGCCTTTGGTAATTTTCAAAAGTTACTTAATAATTATCCAATGAATAGTTTAAATGAAACAATTAAAGATTTTCATGACACTAAAAAAAGATATGATAAATTAATCAAAGATATAAATAACTTATCAAATGATAGAGTAAAAGAAGCATATCAAGAAATTGAATTTATTATAAAACATCAAACCATTTGTGATTTAATAATAAATAAACTTAATAATAATATTATTCCATATCGTGTTACCCATAATGATACCAAAGTAAATAATGTTTTGATGAATAAAGAAACATTAGATTATCTTGCAGTAATTGATTTAGATACAGTTATGCCTGGTAGTATGTTATTTGATTATGGTGACGGTATTAGATCAACCGCCTGTACATGTTTAGAAGATGAACATGATTTAACAAAAGTAAAAATAGATTTAGAATTATTTGAATCATACACTAGAGGATATTTAAGTGAAATAAGTGATTGTATAACACAAGAAGAATTAAACTTAATGGCAAAATCTATTGAAATAATTACACTTGAACTAGCCATAAGATTTTTAAATGATTATATAAATGGTGATACTTATTTTAAAGTAGAATATAATAAACAAAACTTATATAGAACAAAAGCACAATTAGCATTAGTTAAAGATATAGAAACAAAATTAGACTATATGGATAGTTTTATAAAAAAATGTTATAAACAAAATACAAATATAAAAAAACTTAAAAAATAATAATTAAAATATAGACTTAAAAAAATTAAATCTATATTTTATTTTATCTTTCTACCACAATTCTTACAATATACTGAATCACTATCTATTTCCTCACCACAATATTTGCAATATATAGTTTCATCAATTTCTTTAATATATTTGATTTTTTCAATATTATCTAGTGTTTTCTTTTTGATATTTTTATTCATTATTTTATTTTTAAACTTAGGACTAAAAAGTAATAAAAATGCAAAAGTTAATGATAAAATAAAGAATATAATAGTAAATACAAATAAGACATTGGTAATTGTATCCGCTTGTCCAAATATTTTATCTAAACCACTAGCATCATATACTATATCAGAATAATCACTCATAAATAATACCTCCTTAATATTCTAGTAAAATTATATCATATTCCAATAAATTTAACAATAAATTTTATTATTTTTATGATATACTATTAATGGATGTGATAATATGTTTGAAAGAGAAATAAAATTAATAGGAATAGATAATTTAAATAAAATAAAGTCTATTACAGTTGCAGTAATTGGAGTAGGTGGAGTAGGGGGATATGCAGTAGAATCCTTAGTTAGAGCAGGCATATCCAATATATTAGTAGTAGACTATGACACAGTAGATATAACTAACTTAAATAGACAAGTAATATCATTACAAAATAATATTGGCAAATATAAAGTAGATGTAATTGAAGAAAGAATTAAATTAATTAATCCAGAGTGTAATGTTATAAAAATATGTAAAAAACTAGATAAAGACAATTTAAATAAAATATTTGATTACAAAATAGATTATGTAATAGATGCTTGTGATACGTTAATAGTAAAAGAACAATTAATACTTGAATGTATAAAAAGAAAGATAAAATTAATAAGTAGTATGGGAACAGGAAATAAACTAAATCCTGAATTACTTAAAATAGTAGATATTAGAAAAACTAGTTATGATCCACTTGCCAAAAGAATTAGAAAGTTTGTTGTAGATAATAAAATAAAAGAAAAAGTTATGGTAGTATGTTCAACAGAACAACCCAAAAAAGTCGAAGGAAAGGTTAGTTCAATATCATTTGTACCACCAGTATCTGGATTACTTTGTTCTAGTTATGTAATTAATGACATTATAAAAGAAGGTTAACAGCCTTCTTTTTTCTACATTTTTGATAATTTATCCATAACATCTTTTAAAATTATTTCATTCTTATTAGGTTTTGGATAGTAATATGTACTATTTTTAATATTATCAGGTAAATATTGTTGTTTTACATAATCATTTTTATAATTATGAGGATATAAATAATCAGGATTACCATTATGTAAATGCTTAGGTACACTTCCTACATCTTTACTCCTTATTTCATTTAATGCTAAATCTATTGCCATTTCAGCAGAATTACTTTTTGGAGATAATGCAAGTTCGATAACTATTTCTGCCAAAGGAATTCTAGCTTCCGGCAATCCTAACATTTGTGCAGAACTAATCGCTGCCATTACTTTTGGTCCCATCATAGGGTTAGCAAGTCCAATATCTTCATACACAATAACTGCAAGACGTCTTAAAATAATATCTAAATTATCTGCTTCAATTAATCTTGCTAAATAATGCAAACTGGCATTAACATCACTACCACGAATAGATTTTTGAAAAGCACTTATTACATCATAATATCCATCTTCATTTTTATCAAAATATATTTTAGCTTTACCATTAATATTTTTAAGAACATCAATTGTAACATTACCATCACTAGTACTATAATAAGATACTTCAAGTAAATTATATGATGACCTTAAATCATTACCACTTACTCTTGCTATATATTTAATTGCTTCATCTTCAATTATTAAATTAGGTAATATATTCTTTTCTTTAACTTTATGTAATGCTTGTATTATATCGTCTTCCTTTAAAGGTAATAATTCAAATAATTGACATCTACTTCTTATCGCAGGATTAATTGAGTGATATGGATTTGAAGTAGTCATGCCAATTAAAGTAATTAATCCAGACTCTAAATAGGGTAGTAATAAATCTTGCTTATCTTTATTCATTCTATGAATTTCATCAAGTACTAAAACAATACCATTATACATTTTAGCTTCTTCAATTACAACATCAAAATCTTTTTTATTATTAATTACAGCATTTAATACACGATGTTTTAATCCTAATTCATTTACTATTGCAAGTGCTATACTTGTTTTTCCAATACCAGGATTACCATATAATATCATAGAAAATAACCTTTTATTCTTAACTAAATTATATATTATTTTATTTTCTCCTACTAAATGTTGTTGTCCAACTATATCACTAATTTTATTTGGTCTTAATTTTATTGCTAATAATTCTTCCATAACTTCACCTTAAATATATTGTACTATAAAATCTAATTTAAGTAAATTATTTTAAAAAAATAACACGATAAAGTGTTACTTATTATTTAATTAGTTTTTTCTTCTTTTCTTCAGGAGTAGGCAAATTATTATTATTTTTACTCTCAATTAATTCTCTAATTTTACCAAAAGTTGTACGAAATTCAATAACACATCCACTATTTTCACTCGTTAAATCCTTAGCGGTTGGTAATTCAAGAGGAGTATCACTTCTAACAAAGAAAAATCCTTTAAAATATTCAGGATATCCCTTATATGGATCATACCTAGTAAAAGCAATATCAACATTATCATTTTTAAACATATTGTATAATGTTTCGTAATTAAATTTAATCTCAGTATTATCTGATTTCTTATAAATTCCATACATGGAATCATGGTCATTAAAAGCAGATGTATCAATATAACAGTAGAGTGATAAATTACTAGCTACAACTTCTGGTACATCATTACTCCACGAGTCAGCGTCATAATATTGTGGGGGAACAAATTTTATTTGCTTTTGCGCCTTTTTTAATAGTACATCCCATATACTAGCATAAAGGTTAAGTGTTCCTTCTTCAACCGACTTTGATAGTTCAACTTTTACATTTTCATAAAAATCTATTGAAAAGAGGTCAGCCAATTTTTTTACACCATTTATTTTTGCAAACTCACTATCATTATTTATTTGTTCTATTGCCTTTTTTAATTTTGGTATATATGTGCTATAACTAACTTTAACTTCGTTATAATCATTTTTCAAATCTTCAATAGTTGGTAAATTCCATTCTAATTCTGTATATTCTTTTTTAGGGTTATTATTAGAAAATCCAACATTAACACCGCAACTCTTAAACATGTTAAGTAGTTTTTCATAACTAAATCTAATCTTTTGTCCATCAGAATATTTGTAAATTCCATATTTAACATTATAGTCTTCTCTTGCAACTGAATTGAAATAACTTCTAATTTCCATTATATCGTATATTCGAGAAACATAACCACCATATTTTTCCATTTTTTCAAACGCATCATAATCTTGTGGAGAAATATCTTTTAGTCGCTTTTTAGTTTCATTAGCAATCATACATAATATATCGTTAAAAATTTCTTTTGTTCCTTCATCAAGAAATCTTAAAAACATTTTTTTATCTTCTTCTAGAAAATCCATTAAAAGAATTTCACTCATTTTATTAGCATTATTTATTTTTTCTTCTTCAGAAGTAACTAAAGTATTTTTATGGCCTTTTTCCATTGCTTTCTTTAAATTTGATAAAGATGTGGAAAGTAAAACAATAACTATTTGTTCTTGCTCGTCACCAGTTGGCATGCCATATTGTATCATTGTCTTATAATTATTCTCTTTATCGTTAGTCTCTTTATCGAATCCAACAGTAATACCATTATCTTTTAGCATACAAAATAAAGCTCTATAGCTAAATACATATTCTTCACTCTTCTTCGAGTTTTTATCTGCATAAAAATGGCCGTGTAAAGTATTGTATACTTTTTCTTTTTGTGCAATTGTTTGCAATTCAGTCCTTACTACTACTTCTCCTAATTCTGGATTAGCATTTAAAAATTTTAAATCACTTCCTGCAAGATTAGCTAATTGTTGCAGTATCATATCATAAAATTCGCATGTTCTTTCGTAAAGTGCACTTAAATATTCATTCTTTTGTTCTGTGTAAAAATCTTTTGAAAATAACTTTTTAAATTTATTTATATTTTTTTCATCCATATATTTCATCCTTTCCTAATTGTTTTATATTATAATGCATAGCACAAAAAATATCAATAATATTGACATCTTTTTTACACAATTAGAGTGTTATTTATTATTTGTTTAATATTTTTTCTTTTGGAGTAGGCAAGTTATTTTTATTCTTACTATCTATTACTTTCTTTAAGTTTAATACAGATGTAGTAAATTTAATTACATACATTCCATTAATAGTAGGTACTTTCTCACTATAATCCTCAGGATTAATTTCACCAAAATTATGCCTTATAAATTCAATATCAAAATTACATTTTGCAAACTCAATATCAATATTATCTTTCTTAAACAAATTAATTAACGATTCAAAACTAAATTGAATTTCATGCATATCTTCTAAGTTAAATTTATAAATTCCATGTACAATATCATATTTCATATTTTTAGTTATATTAACTAGCAAAAATACTTTAAATGATAACTTTTTATTAATATATATTGGTTCAACATCACTTAATTGTTTTTTTACTTCATTAATCAAAGGATCATTCCACCATATGTTATAAACTTTAATTGCTCCTTCATCAAGCAACTTTAACAATTCATTTAATTCGTTTCTAGAAGTTATATCCATATATTTCATTCTTTTCTTAATTACCACATATTATAGTTTATAACTTATTAATTGTCAATATTTATAAATATCTTTTATATTGTTTAACCCAGTATTTCCTATATAAAACACGCTAATAGATAAACACTATTTTCACCATAATATTACATAATACAACAATAATATCAAAAGTAATTGACAAATCATATTATTAGTAGTACAATTAGATTGTATTATTTACAATAGTACAATTTAAATTTTTGAGGTGTGAAATGTTAAGAACAATAATTTATATATTATTTAGTTTATCAAGTCTATATGGAGCATATTATTTAATTACTGCGTCGGGCATATTAAAAAGAAAGAAAAAGAAAGTAATAAAGGAAGATAAATATAATAATTTTGCTATAATAATCGCTGCAAGAAATGAAGAAAATGTAATAGCAAACTTAGTTAAAAGTTTAAAGAAACAAAAGTATCCTAAAGAATATTACAACATTTATGTAATAGCAAATAATTGTACTGATAATACAAGCGAAGTTGCAAAAAAAGCTGGTGCCACAGTAATAGAATGCACTGATAAAGTAAAATCCAAAGGAGATGTATTAAAATTTACTTTTAATCATTTTAAAGATAATAAAGATATTGATGCCTATGTAATATTTGATGCAGATAATTTAGTACATCCTGAATTTCTATCTAAAATGAATGAAACAATAAATGAAGGATATACTGTAGCCCAGGGATTTAGAGAAACTAAAAATGTCGAAGATAATTGGTTAAGTTGTAGTTATGCAATGCTATATTACTTACAAAATTATTTCTTAAATAAATCAAGATACAATTTAGGTAAATCATCATTTTTAAATGGTACAGGATTTATGGTTAAGAAAAGTGTTATTGATAAACATGGATTTAATCCTAAAACAGTAACTGAAGATATAGAATTTACTGCAATGTGTGCAATTAATGGTGAAAAAATAGCTTTTGTCGAAGAAGCAATTACTTATGATGAGCAAGTTAACAATTTAAAAGTATCGCTTAAGCAAAGAAAAAGATGGTCATATGGTACAATACAATGTCTAAGAGCATATTTTAATGAGTTATTGAAAACAGGTTTTAAATCACATAGTTTTGAATGCTTTGATATAATATTATTTTATTCATCAATTATACTTCATGTAGTATTTAGTTTTGTTCCATTACTAATACTTGTATATGATATAGTTAATTTTAAATCTATAAATGAATACTTTATAATATATAATATAGTTTCAATAATTATTGGATATTTATTTGGAGTAATATTTAGAATGTTGCTTATTAAAAAATGTAATCGTAGTATTATAGATAACATCGGAGGAATATTATTATTTGATTTATTTATACTTACTTGGTTACCTGTTAATGTAATATGTTTATTTATTAAAGATTGTAAATGGGATCCAATTAAACATAATAGAAATGTAGATATAGAAAACGCATAAAGAAAGACAAAAATCTTTCTTTTTTACATATTTATGTTAAATATATGTAAAAAATGTAGAAAAATAGTAAATAATTTGTTATAATTATAATGTGATAATATGATAGAGATAGATAGATTACATATTAATACTAACAATAAAAATATACTCAATGACTATAAATATACTTTACTAAAAGAAGAATACCTCGAAGAATCTACAACTTGTAATTCTTATTTATATGATATATATAAGTATATGGAATATTTAGAAAGCATAAAAATAACTAATTATAGCAAAATAAATAAAGATGTAATCGAAGAATATTTAAAAAAATTAGATGATGAAGAATATAGTATATATTCAGTAGTTAGAAAAATTAGTTCTATTAAAAAATTTCATCATTATTTATCAAAGAAATATAATTATCAAGATATAAGTAATAAGATAGATATACCTAGGTTTTATAAGAAATTACCTAATGTATTATCTATCGAGGAAGTAGATAAATTACTAGATTTTAACCTTGAAGATGAATTTGATTTTAGAAATAAGGCAATGATAGAATTAATGTATGGAACAGGACTTAGAGTTAGTGAATTAGTTAATTTAAAGATGGACCAAGTAGATTTAGAAAATTGTTATGTAAGATGTTTTGGTAAAGGTAATAAAGAAAGAATCGTCCCAATCGGAGAAATTGCTATGAAATATTTAAAAATATATATTAATAATTATAGGGATAGTATGAAAAAAGGATACATAACAGATAATATATTCTTAAATAATCATGGTAAACCAATAAGTAGGCATGGATTTTTGTATATATTAAAAAATATTGCTAGAGATGTAGGAATAGATAAAGAAATTACTCCACATATGTTAAGGCATTCATTTGCTACCCATCTACTTAATAATGGCGCTGATTTAAGAAGTATACAAATAATGTTAGGACATGAAAATTTAACTACTACACAAATATATACACATGTTAATAATGAATATTTAAAAGAAAATTATGATATGTACCATCCTGGTATAAAGAAAGGAAATGAATAGATGAAAGTAAATAAGTTAATGTTCAGAGAATATGACATAAGAGGCATATATGGTGAAGATATTGATGAAGAAGTATCTTACTTAATAGGAAGAGCTTTTGCTTCAAAATTAACAAAATTAGGGCTAAATAAGACAGTTTTAGCACATGATAATAGATTGTCTTCCCCGGTCATTAAAGAAAATTTATTAAAGGGTTTAATAGATTCAGGAATTACGGTATATGATTTAGGATTAGCAAGTACTCCAATGTGTTACTTTGCTACTAATTATTATAATGTAAATACAAGTATGATGATTACTGCTAGTCACAATCCAAAAGAATATAATGGATTTAAATTTAGCTATAATGGAATACATAATGCTTTTGGAGATCAAGTTAGAGAAATATATGATATCATTGAAAGAAAAGACTTTGTAGATGGACAAGGCAAAGTAATACCAAAAGATATAAGAAGTGAATATATTAAGTTATTAACTTCAAATATTAAGTTAGGTAAAAGAAAAATTAAAGTTGTATATGATTGTGGTAATGGTACCACTAGTATTATTGCGGATGATATATTTAAACAACTTAATGTAGAAGCAATACCATTATATAATATATCTGATGGAAGTTTTCCAAATCATCATCCAGATCCGTGTGTCGAAGAAAATAATAGAGATTTAAAAGAAATGGTAATAAAAAATAAAGCCGATTTAGGTGTTGGATTTGATGGAGATGGTGATAGAGTAGGGGTAATTGATGAGAAAGGTAATATGATAGATATTGACAAATATATGATTATTATGTGGAGATATCTATACGATAAAGTTAATAAAAAAGAAGGATTCTTTGATGTTAAATGTACCAAAGCCCTAGAAGACGAACTGATTAAACTAGGAGTTAAACCAATAGAAACAAGAACCGGCAACTCATATACTAGAAAGATAAGTCATGATGGTAATTACCCACTTGGTGGAGAGTTATCTGGACATGTTTACTATAGAGATAAATTCCCAGGATATGATGATGGAATATATGCAGGACTTAGAATAGTCGAAAGATTATCTCATACTAATGAAAAATTAAGTGAATTATTAAATGGTATAAATAAATATTATTCCACTAAAGAATTAAAGATTCAAGTTGAAGATACCGAAAAGTTTAAAATAGTCAATAAAGTAAAAGAATATGCAATAAGTAAAAATTATAATATTGTTACTCTTGATGGGGTTAAAGTTAAATTTAATGATGGATTTGCTTTAGTAAGAGCATCAAACACTGGACCAAATATTACAATGAGGTATGAAGGAAATACTAAGATAAGATTAAAAGAAATTGAAGATGAATTTAATAATATAGTGGAGAAAATACTAAAAGAAACAAATACATAATATCTTTATATAGTTACAATTAACCAAATAAAAAGGAGTGATAAAATGGCTAATAATAGTGAAGAAAAAAATTATGCAACAAAAGATTATGGTAATTTAACATTAGTTGAATTAAAATTTCAAGAAATGCAAAGAGAAGTTATTAGAATTAGAGAAATAGTACAATCTGTTAAAGAAAAAATAACACCATTAGTTAATGCAATAAACAAACTTGCAGGTTTAGTTGAAGCTCCATCGGTATCTATTAATTCTCTTACAAAAAATATCGATACACAATTGGAGACAATAGAAAGTTTCGTTAATGAACAAATTTCCAGATATACCGAAATTAATGAATTCACAAAAGAACAAATTGATAAATTGATATCTTTAGTAGATGAATTATTCGATGAAGATGGACAACTTGTTACATATGAAATCAATGGAGAAGAAGTAACAGAAAACTTTACTGATTTATTAAATAGAAAAGAAAATGAAACAGCGCTTACTAATTGTTATGCAGAAGGATATAGAGTTTTTGATGGAAGTAAATGGATAAGTGATGAACTTAGTGTTTCTGAGGATAGATGGGAAAACTTTGAAGCAATGTATTTGTTTTTTATGAAAAAAGGACTAACAGATGAACAAATATCAGGAATAATGGCTAATGCAGCTGGAGAGAGTGGATTTAATAAAGACGCTAAAAATCCAACATCTACAGCAAAAGGCTTTTTCCAATGGCTTGATTTTAGATACCCAGAAGATTGGGATGTAGAAACACAACTAAATCATGCGTGGGATGAACTAGAAAATGGTCTAAATTGGGGAGGAATTTCAACTTTATCAAGAATGCAAAATTGTACAACTCCTGAACAAGCATCAAACACTTTTTTACAATTTTTTGAGGGAGCAGGAAGTCCAGTAGATGGACCATTCGCAGGACTTTACCCAGTAAGAGAACAATTTGCAAGAGATATATACAATTATATTCAAAAAATGAAGAGTCAAAGTATCAATACATAAAAAATCCCATGTAACAAAGAAAAGGTGATTAAATAATGAATTATACAAGTATAAAAGATTATGGTGATTTAACATTAGTTGAACTAAAATTTGAAGAAATGCATAGAGAAGTGGAAAACATTAATACTATTGTAAATGATGTAAAAAGCAATTTAGAAGAATTAATTAATGCAATAAATAAATTGGCTGGTTTGGTCGGAATATCTACAATACCAATTACTTCATCTACTAAAAAAATTGATATACAATTTAAAAAAATAGAAGATTTCGTTAATAAACAAATTTCTAGATATAGTGAAATTAATGAGTTTACATCAGAACAAATTAAAGAATTGATATCATTGTTAGAGCAATTATTTGATGAAGATGGACAACTTATTACATATGAAATTAATGGTAAAAAAGTAACAGAAAACTTTACTGATTTATTAAAGGCAAAAGAAAACGAAGCAGTACTTACTAATCGCTATGCAAAAGGATATAGAGTTACTGACAACAAAGACTTGAATTCAAATATTTCACAAGAAGGATGGGAAAATCTTGAAACAATATATACATATTTTATGAAAAAAGGATTAACAGATGAACAAATATCTGGAATACTTGCAAATGCAGCAGGCGAGAGTTGGTTCGATGCTGATGCGAAAAATTCAACATCTACAGCAAAAGGATTATTTCAGTGGTTAGATAATAGATACCCAGAAAGTTGGGATATTGAGTCACAATTAGATCATGCATGGGATGAAATGGAAAATGTTTTAATATATAATGGTAAAACAACATTATCAAGAATACAAAATTGTACAACTCCTGAAGAAGCATCAAATGTGTTTTTAGAATATTTTGGAGGTGCTGGCTCAGAAAATTACAAAAATAATCCAGAGTTTGCATCATTATACCCAAAAAGAAGAACTTTTGCCAAATCATTTTATAATTATATTCAAAAAATGAAAGCCGAAAGTACATACTAATATAAAGTTTAAAAATAAAAAAGGAGTGATAAAATGGCTAATAATAGTGAAGAAAAAAATTATGCAACAAAAGATTACGGCAATTTAACATTAGTAGAACTAAAATTTGAAGAAATGAATAGGGAAGTTATTAGAATTAGAGAAATAGTACAATCTGTTAAAGAACAAATGACTCCATTAGTTAATGCAATAAACAAACTTGCAGGTTTAGTTGAAGCACCAACAGTGTCTATTGACTCTCTTACTAAAAATATTGATACGCAACTGGAAGCAATAGAAAACTTTGTTAATGAACAAATTTCTAGATATACTGAAATTAATAAATTTACAGAAGAACAAGTCGATAAACTAATATCATTGTTAGATGAATTATTTGATGAAGATGGACAACTTATTACATATGAAACTAATGGAAAAGAAGTAACAGAAAGTTTCACAGCATTATTAAATAGTAAAGAAAAAGAAGAAGAAATTAAAAATGGAATAGCACTAGTAAATATGATAATATTTTTTGAAGGTTCTACTGAAGTAGTAGGGGATAAATATAAGGTTCAAGGAGATCCAGGTGCAAAAGATTATTTGGCAGTAGGTAATGGATTATTATTATCAACTAACGCAAATACATTTGCAGAATTTGGCATTGATGTTAGTAAACTTAAATATGGAGATTTAGTAGATAAAGCGACCGTTGATGCTGTAAGAGATCAAGTAATCAATGATGCCAAAAATTATGTAGTAGACATTCTTGAGAAAAACGATATTGTTTTGAATGATTACCAAATTGATGCACTTGTATCTAGAAAATATAATCTTGGTAATATAAGTGGTTTTGTAGATGCATATAAAAAGTATGGTAATACTGAAGATTTATATAATAATTGGTTTTATAAAGGAGAATATACAGCAGATGGTGATTATTCATCAGCATTAGCAAAAAGAAGATTACAAGAATGGAATTTGTTTCATTATGGTACATATCCTAATGAGCAATAATTCTCTTTCTTCTTCTTTTATACAACTTAACATAATATTAATTATAGGAACTTAATATATAATAAAAAAATAATACATATTATTATTAAAATATAATTCTTTAATAAATATATTTTTACTACATTATCATTTATATATTTATCTAATTTATATTAATTAAATTATTATTTAAAACTTATTAATATTTATTTTAGATTTAATCTTATTATTTAATTATATATTAATTAATTATATTCTAGATGGATAATTATACCTAAAATATATTCTCGATTCAAATTTAAGCCTTATATTAAATTTAAACTATATTACTCCCCTACTTAACTTGAAATATAAAATAGGGGGAATATCAATTTTAAATCGAGGTGGATAATTATATTACTTTTAATATCTCAAATTAAATTTCAGTTATTAAAATTTGAATCGAGATAAACTAAGATGGATGATTATACATCTGGAATTAAATTTAGAATAGCAATTAAATTTATATAATATAAAATTAAAACTATGATTATAAACTTAACTTAAACTTAAATATATATAATTGAATAGATATTACATTACAAATACAACTGTTAAACAAAATATAAAAAAAGAGTAGTCATACCCCTTTTAAAAATAATATTCCCCCTACTCTTACATAATCTTAAAGTAGGGGGCTTATATTAAATTTTACTTAACATAATAATTAGATAAAACTATTTTATTATTTATTATTTCAAACTCATAAGTAAAAATTTTTAATTTAGATTCTAGTTCACTATAATTATTTTTAATATAACTAATTGCATCAAACTGATTATACATAGCTAATTCATTTTTATTGTTATTAAAAGTTTTAATTGATTTACCATCAAATAAATCTGAAACTGTATAATAAATGTCTGTATCTTCCTTATCCATTAAACTTCCACCATTGTAGAATATATAATTATATTCTAATACATACTTACCATCTTGATATTTATAATCAATTAACTTTTTATAAATTATACCTTCAGTTACTCCACCATGTCCTAACTCTCCATTATAAGTATATGTTTCGTTATTTTTATCATACTTATACCCTACTTTACTATTATCTATAGTATATATTCCATACATATTACAAATATTATCATATGTAATATCTATATTGGCTAAACTACTATTTTCTTTTAATTGTTCTAAATCATTTTTCTTAAATGTTTCTGATGTATTCTTATTATTCTTTTTATATAAATTATATAGTAAAATAAGTTTATTTTCATTTGAAACTTCACTTAATGAATTAAAGGCTTCAATACCAGATAATTCATTTTCTATAATTTTCTCAAACTGACTTAACTTTACATTATCAGTATATACAGCATTATCTTTCTTGTTATTATTAGCATTTACATTTCCATTATTTACTATATTATTTGTACTTTCATTAATAAATTTGTCATATACAATAAATCCTCCAAATGCTACTACTAAAATAGATAACACAATAATTACAATATTTTTACTCATTAAATATCCCCTTTTGTTTATTCAATTAACTTATCTTCCTAGATTGTATTTCTGCAATCTTATCAAATACTTCACTAGCATTCTTTTCATTTATTTCAGTATATCCAAGTTCTTTTAAAGCTTGCACCTTAGCAGTATTTAATTCTTGTGTTCTACTTAATTTTTCTTCACTTTTTTTAGCAAGTTCAGCTTCCCATCTACGGTGTGACTCTGCTAATTTAGTTCTTGATGCACCACCATTTGAATATAGTGTCATTGCAGAATACATTATGCTTTCAAAGATAAATTGTTTTTCTTCTTCAAATGCATAAACATTTGGTTTTACAAATCCTGCAGCTTTTGAAATATATCCAAGCAAATATTTTAACTCTTTCATATTACCCATTGCTTGTAAAAAGTGATAGTAATAATTAATTGTATCATAACACGTTCTAGTCTTATCCTCATTAAACATTTCTTTCAACAAGAATACAATATCACTAACTAATTCTTGTTCATCTTTTCTAAGTCCTGATAATTCGATTATTTCATTCTTTTTTGGAGTACTTTTCTTAGAGTTATATATCTTATTACCAACACTTTGAATATATTCATTATCTATTTCTATTTCATCAATTTCTTTTTCTGATTTTACATCTAATAATTTTAATAATAATTGACATTTCTCATTAGGTAATTTAGATAAATCATCACCATCTAGATAATTATATACCATTTGTCTTGACACTCCAAGATATTTAGCTAAATTTACCTTTGAAATATTTGCCTGTTTTAAAATTAAATTTATTTTCTCAATAGTATTCATACTATCCCTCCATATCTCTAATTATATTGTACTTGTTTTACACTAATATGTCAAGTAATTTTAAAAAAATGTAAAGAAAATGTACTATAATAAGTAATACAATAAGCTAAATTTATAGTAAATAAAAAGAACAATTAAAGTTATTTAAAAGTTTCTTTAATTATTCCTCCACCTAAACATACATCATTATCATATAAGACACAAAATTGTCCTGGGGTAACTGCCTTAACATTAGTATAAGATACTTTAATCATATTATCTTCTAGATATTCAACATTAACTGAAACATCTTTTTGACGATATCTAAACTTACAATTACATTGACTAGGTCTATCATCGGTTAAGAAATTAAAGTTTTCAACTAAAGCAGAAGTAGTAAATAAATATTTATTCTCATCACCATTAGCAACATATAAAATATTATTTTTTAAATCTTTTTCACATACATAGTGTTTTAATTCATTACCTCCAAGATTTAATCCTCTTCGTTGACCTAAAGTATAATACATTAATCCAATATGTTTACCAAGAACTTCTTTTGTTTCAATATCTACTATATCACCAGGCATATTTGGTAAATAATTCTTTAAGAAATTACGAAAGTTTCTTTCTCCAATAAAACATATCCCAGTAGAATCTTTTTTTCTAGCAGTAACTAAATCTAATTCTACCGCAATTTTTCTTACCATCGGTTTAGTTAATTCTCCAATAGGAAATAATACTTCCTTAAATTTATTCTTATCTACATACGCTAAGAAATAAGATTGATCCTTATTATCATCAACTGCTTTACATAACTTACCATCAATAACCCTTGCATAGTGTCCTGTAGCAATATAGTCTGCCCCTAATTCTTTGGCTTTTTTAAAGAAAGCATCAAACTTAATATACTTATTACACATAACATCAGGATTTGGAGTTCTCCCCTTATTTAATTCATCTAAAAAGTAAGTAAACACATTATCCCAATATTCTTTAACAAAATCTACTCTATGAAGTGGTATATCTAATTTCTTACATACTTCCACTGCATCATTATAATCTACTTCTTGAGGACATATGTCATTATCTAAATTAGGATTACCTAAATAATCATTATTTATAACACTATCCCAATTTCTCATGAATAGTCCAATTACATTATATCCTTCTTTTTTTAATAAGTATGCTGCGACTGAAGAATCTACTCCCCCAGACATACCAATTACTACTGTTTTCATAAATATCACTTCCTAAAAATATATCTAGTGATATTATATCATAAATTTAGATATTTTAGTAATTAAAATAATATTATTTTATTAATTTACACAAATAACTTAATAATTAATTTAAATAATGCTGGCGTTACAAAAGATTCAAATAATGAAGATATTAATGTAATACCCAAAGATATCAAAAGAATAAAGAAATATTTCTTTAAAAATACTCTAATATTTATAGTCTTATCCCCTGAAACTATTCTAAATAAATATTTAGTTAACATTACTGAATAAATAAATACTAAAAGTATAGCCATTATATTTAATAATTGATGAGGAAATATATATATGAATGATGCAAGTAATCCTTTAATTCCATATACATAAATTAATGATGTAATAGAAAACCCTAAGATAAATCCTTTAATATAAGTAGCAAAGATATTAATTAGTATTCCTATTATAGACATACCTAATATCCATATTAATAATATATAAGTAATATTAGATATTAAACTATTTTTTAATGCTTGTACACTATTAATACTATTAGTATTAATATTAGACATAAATTCATTAATTTGAGTAGTTATAGTTATCTTATCATTTTGATTAATAACTACTAGAAATATAGCACCAGAGATTATTCCTAAACTAAGTAAAAATAATCCAATATAATTAATTTTCTTACTAGGTATAATTGTAGATATAAGCTTGTTTATTTTCACATTCATTAGTATCACCACTAAATTATATTATTTATACTTGAAAATATTACAAATATTAGATATAATTATATTAGTAATATGAATTACATAAGTAGAAAGGAATTATTATGAGTAAAAACAAGAAGAAAAAGAAAGTAAAGAATTTAGGTTCTAAAATATTAGTAATAGGAATGCTTGTATTGATGATAGCTTCTGCGGTAATTGCAATATTAGCATATTTATAAAAAAAGAAGTAAATATCTAATTATATTTATTTCTTTTTATTTTATTTATGCACACCAATTACCTTCATTTTTAAGTTTATTTATAGTATTAAAGTGTCCAGTAGAATTACTATTTAAATATACTTTACCATTACAATCTGCGACAAAGTAATAATAATTATGTTCTTTAGGATTAATTGTAGCAAGTAATGATTCCATACCAGGATTACATATTGGCCCAACAGGTAATCCTATAAAACTAGTACATCTTGTATTATAAGCATTATCACATTTATATAAACCTAATTCTTCGGTTAATGATACATGAAAATCATCTATTTTTAAAGCATAGTAAGTTGTAACATCACTACCTAAACTCCATTTAGAATTAATTCTATTATAAAATACTCCAGCGACTGATGCTCTATCATCCGCTTTAGCACCTTCTAATTCTACAATAGAAGCCAAAGTAAATAATTCATGAATAGTTAGTTTACTTATCTCAATTTTATCTTTATATGGAGTTAATTTCTTATCTGTTTCATCTAACATAGTTTCAAGTATCTTTTCTACACTTACATCTTTATTAGCAAAATTATATGTATCAGGGAATAAATAACCTTCTAAATCATAATATATTTTACTATTTTTAATATCATTAGTTAAGAACCAATACTTATTAATTAATGTATCAATATATTTTTCATCATTTACTTTTTCAATTACTGAATCATAAGAATTATTAGTATTTTCTGCGATAACATTAGCAATATATCTAATATTTTTTCCTTCCTTAAAAGTAATTCTAATTGAATCAGGATTATAACTATTACCCTTAGTTAATATATCTACAATTTGAGGTAATGTCATTGTCTCATTTAAACTATAAGTTGAAGCTTTCATATTATTTATTTTATTTAATTTAATATATATTTTAAATATTAATTCATTTCTAATTAAATTATTTTCTTTTAAAGTTTTAGCTATTTGTGTTGCAGTACCAGTTATTTCTACATTTTTTGCAGTATTATCATTAGATACACTAGTTAAGTTATATTTATAAAAACAAAACATAAAAATAATCACACTAATACCTAAAATAATTAATGCTATTAAAATATTTCTTACTCTCTTTTTACTACTTTTATTACGTCTCATTAGTTGCCTTCTTTTTTACTTTCCTCTTGAATTGAACTAAGTATAGTTTCTACTATTTTCCATTCTCTTTCTGAATTAATTGGTTCTAGTTCAACACCTTTATCTTTTTGATTATATATTGAAGCATATACTCTTACATTTCCTTCATGATCTAATGTGTTATCAGTGTATACAATATAATTCTTTTTAGTTTCATCACTTTCAAATGTAAATAATACTTCACATTGTCTTTCTTTTCCCTTATTATCTATTATTGTAAATATGTTTTCTTTTTCCATTTTAAATTCTCCTATCTAAGTAACTTTGTAATATTAAACTTGCGGCTATTGAATCAACTTTCTTTTTTCTTTTCTTTCTAGACATATCTGCTTTAATCATTATATTATTAGATATTACTGTAGTTAATCTTTCATCTTCTAGTATTACTTCAATATTAAGATTATCTTCGAGTAATTTTTTAAAACTATATGATATTTCTGCACGAGGTCCTAAAGTATTATTCATATTTTTAGGTAGTCCTAATACAATTTTAGATATATTATATTCATTAACTAATTCTCTAATTGGTTCAATTAATGAATTATAATCATCTTCTTTAAAGAAAATTGTTTTAAGTGAACTTGCTATTGTATTAGTAGTATCAGATAAAGCTACACCTAAGGTTTTACTTCCTAAATCTAATCCCAAATATCTCATGATAAAAACTTCTTTAAAAGTACCTCAGTAAGCATACTGCGATCTAACTCTGACATCATTTTTCTTGAATTTTTATAACTAGATATATATCCTAAATCTCCACTTAAAATGTATCCAACAATTTGATTAACTGGATTATATCCTCTTTCTTCAAGATTATCATATATTAATCTTAATTTATCATATGCTTCTTTTTCACTAATACTATCTACATCAAATACCATCGTTTTATCTTCGTCCATATATTCACCTCTTAGTTTTACTTACATATATATTTTATCATAATTAGAAATATTTAACAATATCATTTATTGATTAATTTTATTATTTTATTCCTTTTCATAACTTAAAAGTTATAAAAAGGAAAAAACTACAATTAAGTAGTTAATTTTCTTCGTATTCACAATTAGAACATTTTATCTTATCTTTATGCTCTACTAATAGACTTTTACATTCAGGACATAACTTACCTGTTGGCTTATCCCAGGTAGCGACTTTACATTTAGGATAATTAGAACATCCATAAAATATTTTACCACGTTTGGTTTTTCTTTCTACTATTTTACCAGAACATTTAGGACAATCCATTATCTCTACAACTTCTTTTTTCTCATTGTTTTGCTTTATATATTTACATTCTGGATAATTAGAACAAGCCACAAACTTACCATATTTACTTTGTTTAATAACAAGTGGACTATTACAATTAGGACATAATTCACCAGTTTCAACGGGAGCTTTCTTTTCCATAGTTTTAAATGCGCTTTCTACTTTTGGTTCGAAATCATTATAAAATCTACTTAAAAGAGTTGTATTTTCTAATTTGCCATCTGCTATTTTATCTAAGTCATCTTCCATTTCTTTGGTATATTTAACATTGATAATACTAGAAAAACATTCTTGTAATTTATCAGTAATTTCTATACCAATTTCCGTTGGAACAAACTTTTTATCTACAATATTAACATAGCCTCTTTCAGATAATATTCCTACTGTAGTAGCATAAGTTGAAGGTCTACCTATGCCTAACTCTTCCATTTCTTTGATTAATTTACTTTCGGTATATCTTGCTGGTGGTTTAGTAGTATGCATAGTATATTCAATATTATTTGCTATTACTACTTTGCTATTATCTTTATTTAAGTCTGGTAATATTTTATCATTATTTTCTTCATAATCACTATATACTTTTAAATAACCATCAAATATAAGTATTTGTCCTGTTGCTTTAAATTGATAATTATTATTATCTAATATTATAGTAGTAGCCATAACTTTAGCATCTTTCATTAAAGAAGATAATGCTCTATAATAAATTAATCTATATAATTTATATTCATCATTAGTTAGATATTCTTTAATACTTTCTGGAGTTCTTGCTATAGAAGTAGGTCTTATTGCTTCATGGGCATCTTGAACATTTTCTGTCTTTTTGCTTTGTTTAACATATCCGACATATTCACTACCATAATTATCTTTTATATATCCATAAGTTGACTTAATAAATTCATCACTTAATCTAACTGAGTCTGTTCTCATATAAGTAATTAATCCGACTGGACCATTACTTAAATTAATTCCTTCATATAATTTTTGAGCAAGCATCATAGTTTTCTTCGAAGTAAAGTTAAGTTTATTTGAAGACTCTTGTTGTAATGTTGAAGTAATGAAAGGATATTTAGCCTTTTTAGCTTTTTCTTTTTTATCTATACTAACTATATCAAAACTATTAGATAGTTTATTTAATATTTCTTTGGCTTCAGTTTCAGTTTTAATTTCTATTTCTTTATTATTATAGGTATCTAGTTTAGCATCAAAATCTTTAAAATGTGCTTCAATTTCGTAATAATCTTCCGGTATAAAAGCCTCAATTTCTCTTTCTTTATCTACGACTAATTTTAAAGCAACGCTTTGTACTCTACCTGCAGACTTTCCATCAGTTTTAGATTGCATTAATTTACTTAATCTAAATCCTATTATTCTATCTAATATTCTTCTTGTTTCTTGTGATTTAACTAAATCATAATCTATATCTCTAGCATTATTAAAACTATTTAATATAACATCTTTTGTTATTTCATTAAATACTATTCTTTTATAATTATCTTTTAATCCTAAGGTATCGTATAAGTGCCAAGATATTGCTTCCCCTTCTCTATCTGGGTCTGTTGCAAGATATACAAACGAAGAATCTTTTACATCTTTTTTTAAGGCTGTTACTAGTTTATTTTTACCTTTAATTATACCATAACTAGGTTCAAAGTTATTTTCTACATCTACACCAAGTCCAAACTTACCAGTAGTCTTTAAATCTCTTATATGTCCTAAGGAACTAACTACTTTATAGTCACTTCCTAAATATTTTTCAATGGTATGACTTTTACTTGGGGATTCTACAATTACTAATTTCTTTTTCATGATAATTTCTCCCTCCATTACAAATATATACTAATTTTTTTAATATTTGTCAAGCATTTTTTGAAAATATGTTAAAATATGTTAAAGAAGTAAAAAAAAGACCCCAAAGGATCGACTCTATGAAGATAAAACCCGCGCGTTATTCACACAGGTGGTAGAACACCATATACTAATCAGGATTCTTAAAGAATTATTCAAGCATTCAACACATAGTATATTTTAGTTCCCCTAAATATATCTTTAGTCGGTTTTATACTAAAGATATCGAGTCCCTCAGGTATTTTAATTATATCATAGATAATTTTATTTTTCAATAATATTAACTATAAAGTAACTTATTTTACATTATTATTATCATTATATTTTGTTATAACCCTTGTAGTATTAGGGTTTACATTAAACATAGAATTAAATATATTTATATCAGCATTCGGATTATTTTCTAATAAAGTATATATTAATTGTTTTACTTCTTTTCTTTTACCACTATTCTTTTTAGTAACACTACAAGCACAATCTAAAAAAGTTAACTCAGAAAATTTAACCCAAGAAATAATATCTTTTTCTTTAACATAATATAATGGTCTAATTAATTCCATATTAGAATAATTATCCGAAGGTAATATAGGTAACATTCCAGAAAAGTTACCATTATAAAGTAAATTTAACATAATAGTTTCTATTACATCATTAAAGTGGTGTCCTAAAGCTATTTTATTGCATCCTAGTTCTTTTGCTTTACTATATAAAGCACCACGTCTCATTCTTGCACATAAATAACATGGACTTTTACCTAAAGAATTATCTGATACCTCAAAAATATTTGTTTCAAACATTTGAATTGGTATATTAAGTATTTTAGCATTTTCTTTTATTTTATTTACATTTTCTGGATTATAGCCTGGATTCATAACAAGAAAAGTTAATTCAAATTTATATTTACTATGTTTTTTTAATTCTTGCATGCATTTTGCTAGTAAAAAGGAATCTTTACCTCCACTTATACAAACTGCAATATGATCTCCTTCTTTTATTAAATCAAAGTCTTTGACTGCTCTTACAAATCTAGAATATATCTCTTTACGATATTTCTTTATTATGCTTTTTTCTATTTCCTTTAATTCTTTCATATTATTACTTCCTTAATTTATTTCTTTAATATATATTTTTTAGGATCAGTAACAGTATCTTTAGAGATAGTAAGTTCATTGTAATTTTCTTCATCATCGCTTAAATTAAACATAATATCACTAAACATTTCATTTACAATACTACTTATTGCTCTAGCACCAATCTTTTTATCTTTGGCAATTTTAGCTATAGTTTCAATTATTTCATCATGATTTTCCTCAATATATTTTACATTAGATTTTTTTATTAAATTAACTTTATCATTATAAGCACTCTTTTTAGAGTCTGTTATTATTTTTTTCAAAGTGTCTATATCTAAATCGTTCAATCTAATTATTTTACCCATTCTACCTACTAATTCTGCTTTTAATCCTAGTTTTTCTACTAAATCATCAGCATTAATTTTACCAGTAGTAATAACTTTATCTTTTATATCACTAGTAAAACCTGCTTGTTTATTTATTTTCTTAGTTAAAATATCAGTACATGCTCCAACACCAATAAAAGTAATATGTTCAGTATTTAAAATCATTCTACTTCCATGATTATAATCTATTCCAAAAGTACCATCTTCAACTATTTTTAAAAGTTCATTTTGTACTCCATTAGTAGATATATCACCTTTATTACCACGAGTAGCTATTTTATCAAATTCATCAAGTACTACAATAGCACGTTCTGCCTTACTTATATCACCTTTAGTTAATGTAAGTAAATCTTTAAGTATTTCATCAGTACCTCTACCAATATATCCTGCTTGACTCATACCAGTAACACTAGTTAACAAAAGTGGAATATTAAGTAATTTAGATACTTGTCTTATTATTTCAGTTTTACCACTTCCAGAAGGTCCTAATATAATCATATTATTAGTAGTATCTCCATAAAAATTCTCCCATATTGTAGTTACAATTTGTTTAATTGCATCATCTTGTCCTATTACTGTTTTTCTTATTTCTTTATATAGTTTACGTGGACTAATTTTTATTTCAGTATTACTTAAAGTATCACTTTCATTATGTTCAATCTTTTTTTCATCTTGTGAGATATCTTCTATATCTTCATTTAATTCTCTATTCATTTGTTCTTCAAATTCTTTTATATCTTCAATATTGTTAAAGAAAAACATACATCTATCAATACTATCTTGATCTAATATTACTGTGGCTTTACTATTATCACTATCAATAGGTTTTCTCATTAATATAACTTGACAATCATATAATCTTGCAGTATATTCATATTTTCTTAAATTTTCTAAGTATTCTTTCTTTATTTCACTTAAACTTTTATCAGGATTATTCTTATATGCTTTTAGTATACTACCTCTTAAAGCAAAACTTTTACCATTTTGAAAATCCATGAAATGATCATATGAATATAGATTCTCATCTATAAATTTTTCACTTATTTCATCATAAAATCCTTCGACTATTTCTACCGGATAATAAGTTCTTATTCCTTCGTTATCTACAACAGGTTCAAATATAACCGCTAAATCTTCAATATCTATATCAACCATAAATACCTCCTATATATAAATTATTATATAATTATTTTTGTAAATTACCTTTATATCTATCTAAGAATTCTTTTTTATATTCTAAGAATCTATCTTCTTTAATACTTTCTCTAATATTTTCACATATTTTAATTAAGAATCTTAAATTATGAATAGAAAGCAATCTTTGTCCTAATGTTTCTTGTGCTACAATTAAATGTCTTATATATGCTTTTGTATAATTTTTACAGCAATAACAATCACAATTACTATCTACTGGTGTAAAATCTTCCTTGTATTTAGCATTCTTAATATTTATTTTACCATCCAAGGTAAATGCATGTGCATGTCTTGCAAGTCTAGTTGGAAGTACACAATCAAACATATCAATTCCGCGTTCTACTCCTTCGAAAATATCTGAGGGCTCTCCTACACCCATTAAATATCTTGGTTTATCAGTAGGTAAATATTTTATTCCATAATCAATCATTTTATACATTGTCTCTTTATCTTCACCTACCGAAGTTCCACCAATTGAATAACCATCAAAATCTAATTTTACAGTTTCTTTAGCACTATATTCTCTTAAATCTTCAAATTCTCCACCTTGAACTATACCAAATAAACTTTGCATTTCATTTTTATGATTATCTTTACATCTTTTAGCCCATCTTATTGTTCTTTCAACACTATTTTTCATATATTCGTAAGTTACAGGATAAGGAGGACATTCATCAAAACTCATAGCAATATCACTATCAAGTTTATTTTGTATTTCTATTGATTTTTCTGGTGTTAAAAATATTCTTTTACCATCAATATGACTATTAAAATAAACTCCTTCTTCACTTATGTCTTTCTTTTTAGCCAAAGAAAATACTTGGAAGCCTCCACAATCTGTTAAAATTGGACCATTCCAGTTCATAAATTTATGAAGTCCTCCAGCTTTTGCTACTATATCTTCACCTGGTCTAAGCCATAAATGATAAGTATTAGATAATATTACTCCTGAATTAATATCGTGTAATTCTTCAACTGATAATGTTTTAACGGTAGCTTGGGTACCTACTGGCATAAACATTGGAGTTTCATAAGTTCCATAATTTGTTTCTAATGTTCCATACCTTGCATTAGTAAATTTATCTTTATGTATTAGGTTATATTTTACTTTCATATTACTTCCTCATTTCTTATTTATTATATCAAATGTATAGTTATCTATCAATAGAATTTTTTATATTTGTTAAATAAAATTCAAAGTTCCTGAAGTTTTGCTTTTGGGAACTAAGTCTTGAACAAAAATTATACATTATAATATAATTAATTTATCACTTGGAGGATATAGCGATGTTTTGATGAAAACAATCAGAGCACTAAGTAGTGTTATACAATAATGAAGATAGGTCAACTTTTTTAACAAAAGTTATTTATGTTTTTTTTATGACAACTAATAAATTTAACAAGGGAAAGTATTTTGACAAAAATAATAAAAAATAGTATAATTATTTTGGTGGTTATATGTATTTATACAATAAATTGTTAAGCAATGAAACATTTTTAAATGCTGTAAAAAAAATAGAAAATATTCATTTTGTAACAAATGGTAAATGGGATTGGGAACATGGTCTAGGACATTACAAACGAGTAGCTGAATATGTAAAAATAATTTTATTACAATTAGGAGCTGATGAAAGAACAATTGATTTAGGAATGACCGCGGCTCTTTTACATGATATTGGTTTATTAAAAGGAGATAAAGTTAACCATGCTATAGAAAGTAGTAAAATATTTATTAATTTTATCGATAAAAACGATATCACACAGGATGAGGAAGAGACTTTAAGACAGGCAATTATGGATCATTCTAAAGGGAATAACATTAAATCTTCAATAGGCTTAAGTTTAGTTTTAGCAGATAAATTAGATGTAAACTATCATAGAACAAAAAATTCTAGTATTCAAGATAAAATGAATAAAGAAATCCAAAAAATTCAAAATGTTGATATAAGTATTACAGATAAAGATCTTATAGTACAATATACTACTGATAATAACTTTGATATTAATATCTTAGAAAATTGGCCCAAAGCAATTACAGTTCCATACAAAGTGTCTAAATATTTGAAAAGAAATTATAGATTTATAGTTAATAATATACAAATTGATATTTCAAAGTTTATAAATTAAAAGTTGGACATATAAAATTAAAAACTAATTATTTAGAAATTAGTTCTTTTTGTCTTTTCATTAAATCTTTCATATTTTCTATAGATATAGCTTGTACTAAACCTAAACTAATAAATAAAGTTAAGGTAAAACTGCCACCATATGATAAGAATGGAAGAGGTACTCCAGTTAATGGTAATAATCCTGTTACTCCACCAAGGTTAACCACTATATGAATTGTAATATAAGTAAATATTCCGAAAGCCATTAAAGCACTACTTATTCTTCGGCTCTTTTTAGCAATTACAAATATTCTAAATAGAAGTATACCATAAAAAATTATAACTACTATTCCTATTAAATATCCCCATTCTTCCACTATAATTGGAAAGATAAAGTCAGTATATGAATCTGGTAAATATAAATATTTTTGAGTACTTTCTCCGATTCCACTTCCTTTTAATCCTCCATTATGAAATGCTATATAACTATTACATAGTTGATAACCTTCTTCACTTTGATAATTTTCACATGGATTATTCATAAAACTAAATAATCTTTGTAATTGATAATCTTTAAGTATTTTACCTTTAGTACTAATAAATACTAAAAGAATTAAGCCAATAAAAGCAAATAATATTTTATTTATATTCTTCCTATTTTCTTTAGGTATTGGTGCCAAGAAAAATATAGATAATGCTATCATAGCAATAATGGCAGATGTTCCTAAATCTGGCTGAAGTGCTACTAAAACACATATTATTACAATTGGTATCATAGGCTTAATTATTGTCCAATAATCATCTAGATTATCTTTATGTTTTTCATAATAGCTAGATAGATAAATTATTGTAAATAATTTTGCAAACTCACTTGGTTGTATTTTTATTGGTCCTAATTTAAACCAACTTACTACTTCCCTTGTAGATTTACCATATATAATTAAGACTGTCATTGCTATTATTATTGCTATAATTAAGAAAGTACTTAGTTTTTTATAAAAGCTTATTGGTATTAAATGCATAATAAAATATATTAAGAATCCTATTCCTACGAACATCAATTGTCTAATGAAATAGAAATATGGACTTTTATCATATCTCATATATGATTCCATTGAAGAAGCACTTAAAACCATAATAAGACCAAATATAGAAAAAAGAATAATTATTGTAAGTAATATTTTATCTATTTTTGATTTTGGTGTTTTCTTCATAATTATTCTCCTTTCTTTAGCTTATTATCTTGCTAATCTAAAAATTTACAATGTTTACATAGTTCTTCAACTTTTTTATTATTTTTAAAATTATTTATCATATTAATACATCTATTACTATTTAATACTTCATTAATATTATCATTAAATATATTACCTAGATTAATTATTCCTTCACTATCTAAACAACATGGAATTATTGTACCATCTACAAGTATTCCAAAATGTGTTATTAGTCCATAACATTTACCTAGTTCATTATAATAATTGTTATTTAAGTCTGGCCAAATAAAATTTTTATTAAAGTCCAAATATAAATTCTTTTTTATTGTACATTTTTCTAGTTTAATATTTGTATGATAATACTCATTTATTTGTTTAATTATATCGTTATTATATTTATTGTTAACCCATAATCTTAAGTTAACTAAAGTATTATTATTTATTAAGTTATCTACTACTTTAAATATATTACTTAAATAAGAATCTAATGGTATATTATATTTTTCATTATAACTATGCAAAGATATATTAATCATATTAATATTTTTATTATCTATAATTTTATCTATTAAATATCCATTAGTAGTTATATTTATTTTATATCCATAGCTTGTAGCCAAATCAATTAATTCATTAATTTTAGGATGAAGTAAAGGTTCTCCTAAAATATGAAAATATAAATAATTAGTTAATCCTTTTAATTTTTTTAATATTATTTCAAACTCATTTATAGACATAAACTTATTATTTCTTTTATTTTTAATACAAAAATCACATGATAGATTACAAGTATTAGTTATTTCTATATATACTTTTTTATACATTATTTTAAACACTCTAATTCTAGATAGTCTTCTAAATTAGAACTTCCTCCAATTTTATAATATAGTTTATTTGTTTCTTCATTTTTAGTCTTACTAGTTATAACTACAGTATTACTAGGTAAGTAAGCATTACACGTACTACCATTGTAATTAAAAGTATATAACCCATTAGAGGATGTTGTATATTTATAATTATCTTCATTATCAGCAAAATTATAAGTTTCTTTTTTTAATTCAAGATTTTCATAAACACTTTTTTCTAATTCATCTATTCTTCTATTTTTACCTACTAAAATTGATAAGAATGAAGTTAATGCTAGAATAAATATTAACATTAATCCATAAAGTATTCCTGTTATCGCAAAACCTTTATTGTTCATTGTTACCTCCTTAATAAGTTATAACTTCTAAAGTATTGTCTTGACTGATTAAATTTTTTGAACTCTCTGGTACAGTTATTGTTTTTACATTACCATCAGATATATATTTATTATTTTTTAAATTATTAAATACCATTGTTATATCAAATTCTTTACCATTATTATCATATGCTCTACATCTTTTTAAGAATGTTTTATCAAAATCCTTATTAAAACATGATACTTCTGGTTCCCAACCTACTCTTAAGGCCGCCTCTGTTTCATATGATTTATTATTATATGTTGTATTTAATACATATTTAAAGTTTTCATGTGTTTTAACGTAAGGACTACCAAATGGTAAAGCAATTATTTTAACGTATTTATTAGGAATAATTCTTTCTAATTCATCATAAACATATGCTATTTCTTTTTGAACTCTTTCACCTGATGATTTTTTTATATCTAAATGTGTTTGAGTATGATTACCTATATCATAACCATTATCTATCATCCAGTTAAGTATTTTTTCATTATATTCACTTTGATTGAATATTCCTCCATTAACAAAGAATGTTGCAGTTACTTTAGCATCTTTATGATTAGCTTTAAATTCTTCGAAGATACCTACAGCACTATTTTTATCAATTAAAATATTACCATCACTATCTAATCCTGTTACTTTAATATTATCTTCATTACCATCATCAAATGTTAAGATAATTGGACTTTTACCATATGATACGTCTACTATACCATTTATATAGTCTTCTAAGCGTATCATTTCATAACCATTTTCATAATAAAACTCTAAATCTTTTCTAAATGCTTCAGGAGTCCTATTGTAGCCATCTTTATCTACATTTCCTCCAACTTTACCAGTACTATTACTAGTTTTTTCTCTTATTCCATGATACATCATAATAGGAACTTTACCTAATTCATTTATTTTATCACTTGCTAATTTTTCTTTATCGATTTTACCTAAAGATACTGTTATATTTAATTTGTCATTATCTTTTATTATAGTATCTTTATTAATACTTTGAGTAATAACTTTGTCTTTTTCTACTTCTTCAGAGTAAACATATTCAATATTTAATTCTAAGTTATGCTTAGTAGAATATTCTTGCACTACACTTATATCTTGATTTATAAAATCTTCCATTAAAGTATCTTTTACTTCTATATCTTTTGATTTATTAGTTAACTTAAATATTAAAAATACTACAAATATTAAAATAATTAATATAATTATTATAGGAAGTATTTTAAATTTTTTCTTTTTTTTCATATTATCACCTTTCATAAGTTTTATTATCTATTTACATATAATTTAATTATAAAATAAATAATGCATTTTTTCAATAAAATAAAGAAAAAAAGTAAACTATTTTTAATAGTTTACACATTTTTAATATTTATTCAAATAGTTTACCTTGATCACCTTGGCAATATGCTCCACCAATTTTTTCTCCTTCGACATATTCCTTACCACTAATTTGGCAACTCATTTTAGTAATGGCATCAGTTAAGTAACCTCCGAATATTTTAACTAGTGCTATTGCTACTACTGTTATAAGTGAAATAATTAAAACATACTCTACTAGTGTTTGACCTTTTCTATTCAATTTAAACATATTTATTCCTCCATACCTTACAATAATTATATAATATATATTTTTTTTAGTCAATAATTTTTACTTTTATTATTAAAATAATCTTAATATATCATTAAATGTAACATATATCATAAGTAACATAAGTAATAAGAATCCTATATTATTAATAATGTTTTCTACTTTTGTAGGAATTGCTTTTCCTGTTATTTTTTCAATTATTAAAAATAACACTCTACCACCATCAAATGCTGGAAATGGTAATAAATTAATTACTCCAACATTCATTGATAAGAAGGCAATTAAATATAAAATACTTTCTAATCCATTTTTTGCTTGTTCTCCGACAACAGTATATATTCCTACTGGTCCAGATAATTCTTTAACTGCTACATGTCCTGTAAATAATTGTTTTAAAGTAGTAAACATTAACTTAAATAATGAGCCTAATGTATTAACAGCATATTTAAGTGAAGCCATAAAGCCTTTTTCTACTTTACCTCCCATACCAACTCCTAATTTATAAGATTCAGATCCATCTTCATTTTTAGTTAATACAGGAGTTATTTTAACAGTTTTTTTAACATTATCTTTAGTTTTAAATTCTACGGTTAGTTCACTATCTTCAGCAGTTTGAATTAATAATTGTACTTCACTCCAACTAGCAACTTTCTCTCCGTTTATTTTAGTAATTGTATCTCCTTCACGTATTCCTACTTGATATGCTGGATATTCTTCACTTACCGAAGATACTACTGGCTTTTGAGAAACGCTTCCATAAATTAAGGCTCCAAGGAAAAGTAAAATAAAACATAAAATAAAGTTATTCATTGCACCTGCGATCATAATCATAAATCTTTGAATAAAGTTTTTATTATATAGTTTACGATTCTTACCTATTTTCTTGTCATCATCTACTTCTTCACCTGCTAAAGAGACAAATCCACCTATAGGTATTACTCTAATACAATATTCTGTTTCTCCTTTTTTATCTTTCTTACCAAATATTTTTGGACCCATACCTATTGAAAATTCATATACATATACTCCTGCCCACTTAGCAAAGATAAAATGTCCAAATTCATGAACTAATACTATTAATCCTAATATTAAAACGAAATAAATAATTGTCATTATAATCCTCCTTATCAATATTTATTTATAATACATTAAGTATTAACTTTAACAATAATGTTACAAAAATAACACTATCTAATCTATCTAATATTCCACCATGTCCTGGTATAAGATTTGAATAATCTTTTTTATCAAAATGTCTTTTTATACTACTAAAGAATAAATCTCCACATTGACTTATTATTGAAAGTAATAAACTTACCAATAATGGCATAAATAAACTCATATCAGATATTAACATATTATAAAATACTGCTCCTACTACTGAACCCATAACTGTACCTACAATACTACCTTCAATTGTTTTTTTAGGACTTATACTAGTTAATTTATTCTTTCCTATTAACATTCCTCCAATATAAGCATAAGTATCAGTCATGAATGAAATTATAAAGATATATATACATAAGTAAATGTTTTCATTTCTAAATAAAATTAAACTATTAAAAGCTACTCCAAGTATTAAAATACTGCCTAAATAATACATAAAGTCATATATATTATATTTTTCTTTATCATTTATTATTACTAATGGTACACCAAGTCCTAATATTATAAAAGATATTAAACTAAATGCATCTAAATTATAAAATGTATTATTAAGAGTAATAAATATAAGAGCCATATAACTTATTAAACTTATTCCTTCGACTTTTTTATTTTTACCTCTTAAATTAATAAATTCATGTAAGCCACATATTGCACACGCTATCATTAATATAGAAAATAGATTACCACCACGTACTATACATATTCCAAGTATTAAGACTATGAATAATCCACTTATAATTCTTTTTTTCATATTCACCAATTCTTTCTAAATTACTTTCTAAAATAATTATAATATAAATTGGTATATTTAACAATATTTTTATGTATTATTTACACTATTTTAACAAAATTAAGTAAAAGTTAAAAAAACTAGTTATATTAACTAGCATTTTTTATTACATATATTTATTCATTTGTTTCATCATTTGATTTATTTGTTTTTGAGTAGGAGTTCTTCCCATTCCACTCATCATTGTTTTAATCATTTGTTCATTAATCGGTGGATTTTTCTTCAAATATTTTTTCATTACATTTCTTGCTACAAAAAATCCTATAGCAAATCCTGCGATTAATCCTACAACTAAATATAATATATCTTTAAGCATAATATACCTCCATTTCATTATTGTACTTTAATTTTATTATTTTGTCCATCTTTTTTTATTATTTTTTCTAACCAGAAGTAATCTTTATTAATAAAATCACATACAAAGATATTATCTGAATAATTAACTATATCTTTAAAAAATATTGGATTATTAATATTTGTTTTAATTTTAAGGTTAGAATTATTTATTACTAATTTTGTATATTCATTATTATCACTATATATATGACTTGATTTATTAGTTAAATAGTAATTACAAGTACTATAATTATTTTTAATATATTTATTTAATTCGTTCTTATCAAATGTTATTGCTACTTGTTCATATATTTTATAGGATAATATCATATCATAATCATTTACATGAAATATTTCTTCGAGCATTTTATATAATTTATATGGTTTATTATTATAAATATAGGAAAAGTACTTATTAATTTTAAAAATATAATATGTTCTCAATTTAATCACCATATAAAGTATACTATATATTTTTAATTATAATGTCGAACTATAAACTATTTTTAATTCTTATTACTAAATTTTGTATATCTAGTTCATTATCTTGAAGTAATTCTTCTTTTGAAGCACTTTTTAAGTATTTATTTACATTTATAAAGTCTTCTTTAGAATCAATAAATCTAAAATAGTTTGGATCATTTGAAAATTCAAGAGCCATTTTTTTGTATCCTTTTGGAAATACTTGTTCTAGGTAACCTCTTTCTTGATTAGCAAATGTTATTATATTAGGTACACTTACTACGCGTACTTCAATAAAACTTTTTAATAGTTCATCTTTTAATTTCATAGCTAGATTTAATTCTTCACCAGAAGATATTAAAATTAAATCTAATTTTGTTTTAACTTCGCTTACTATGTATCCCCCATATTTAACCCCTTTAATACTAGTGTGTTCTAAGGTATCCACATGATTTCTTGGTAAAACTATAACACTTGGTTTACCACTTGTTAAGATTAGATTCCAACTTCCTATTAACTCTTTATAGTCTGCAGGACGATATACACTTAAATTAGGTATATTTCTTAGAGCTCCTAATTGTTCTATTGGCTGATGCGTTGGACCATCCTCTCCAATAGTAAAGTTATCATGAGTAAATATATAGGTTACTGGTAAATTCATCATAGCACTCATTCTAATTGAAGGTAACATATAATTAGAAAATGCTAGGAATGTTGAGCCAAATACTCTTAAATTAGATAATGCCAAGCCATTAAGTATTCCTCCCATAGCGTGTTCTCTAACTCCAAAAGCAATATTTTTACCAGTATAATTATCTTTTGAGAAATCTCCTTGCTTTTTTAAATATGTTTTAGTAGAACTTACTAAGTCTGCTGATCCTCCGATAAAGTTTGGTACAAAAGCACTTATTACATTCATTATTTGATAATTTATATCTCTTAATGTTTTATCTTCAAATATTTTTGAGGTATCTACTACTTTATCTAATTGTAATACTATATCTTCATTTTTAATAATTGAGTCTAAGGCTTCAACTTCTTCTTCAGTATGCGTTTCTTTATATGTTTCATATTCCATAAACCATTTTGAATAATTTTCTTTGGTTCTTTCTTTAATCATACTTCGTAAGTAATGCATATTATCTTCATCATAAGTAAATGGACTATTACATTCCAATCTTCTTCTTATTGATTCAATATCATCATCATCTAATGGTCCACCATGAACTTTATTTGTGCCTTCATATTTAGAATATTTTCCTAAGACAGTGTCTACTCCAATTAATACTGGTTTTTTACTCTTTTTAGCTTTTTCTATTACTTTATTTAATTCTTTAATAGATTCACCATTTTTTACTTCAAAGACTTCAAAGTTCATTGCTTCAAATCTTTCAATAACACTTTCATTAAATGTATTATCAATTGAACCATCTAATGTTACTCTATTGGCATCATATATAAGTATTAAGTTATTTAATTCTAATGTACCTGCTAATGAACAAGCTTCATAGGAAATTCCTTCCATTAAGTCACCTTCACCACATAAACAATATACTTTATAGTCAAATAATGTATTCTTTTTAGAATTAAATCTTGCTTCTAAATATTTTTCTGCCATAGCCATACCTACTGCATTAGCAATTCCTTGACCAAGTGGACCAGTAGTAGCTTCAATTCTATGACTTATATCATATTCAGGATGTCCTGGACAAGGACTATTTAGTTTTCTAAATCTTTTTAAGTCATCTATATCAAATGTATTTGTGCATGCAAATAAAGTTGAATAAAGCAATGCTGAACCATGACCTGCACTTAAAATAAATCTATCTCTATTACAATAATCAGGTCTATCTAAATCATAATTTAAGTGATTAGCAAATAATGTGTACATAATTGTTCCTGAAGATAATACAATACCAGGATGACCACTTTTAGCATTATTTATCATATCTAGTGCTAACATCATTATTTCATTTCTCATTTTGTTTTCATTTAATTTTAACATACTTTTTTACCTACCTTTATTTCTTAATAAAATTGAGTATTCATTGATGATATTTACTTGATAATATCAATGTAATCATATTTTAAATGTCTAACTATATTAATTATAACATTAAATGTAAGTTTTTACTAGAATTTTAAATAATATTTTACAATTTGTGACATTTTTATTGCTAAATTATAAATTATTACTTTGTTAAAGTATCTTCGATTAATAGAGTTATTATTTTTTTATATTTAATTTTGTCATATTCTAATAATTTTGGATACATACTTATATTAGTGAAACCTGGTAATGTATTTATTTCGATTAAATAAATATTATTCGTTTTTTCTTCATATAAGAAATCTATTCTAGATAATCCTTTTATGTTTAAAACTTTTACTATTGTTTTTACATATTCTTTTATTTTATTAGATATTATTTCATCAATACTAGAAGGTATTATTAGTTTAGAGTCGTTTACATACTTGGCATTATAATCATAAAATAATGAATCGTATTTTATTTCTCCAATTGTAGATATATGTAATTTATTATTTATATTCAAAATAGCACATTCTAATTCTCTTGCTTTAATAAATTTTTCTATTAATACTTTTTTAGAATATTTAAATGCTTCATCAACGTATTTATTTAATTCTTTTTTATTGTTAGCAACATTTATTCCAATCGAACTACCAGAAGTACACGGTTTAATTATAACTGGATATGTAATATTAATAATCGAGAGTTCTTTTTTATTGTGTAACACATGATATGGTACAGTTGGAATATTATATTTTTCTAATATTACTTTGGTATATTCTTTATCATAACAAATGGCATTAGTTAATAAATTACTGCCTACATACTTGATATTAAATAATTCAAATAATCCTTGAAGCATACCATCTTCAGAGGTATTACCATGAATTATATTAAATACTACATCTATATTAGATAAGTATTCAATGATGTTATCTATTTTTATAATTTTGTTACTAGTCCAATTATCTAATTTTTCTATATCATCATTATAAAAATACCAATTGTTATTTTTATCTATTCCTATTGGTATTACTTCATACCTAGATTTATCTATATTTTTTAATATACTCTTAGCAGAACTAATAGATATTTCATGTTCAAATGAATTACCTCCGAATAAAACTACTACTTTTTTCAAAATTTATCATTCCTTTCTTTTTTAACATATTATAGATAAAGTATATGTTTTTTTATAGAAAAAAAGAAGCTTATTTGCTTCCTTTCATTACATCAATTGCTTTTCTCATATTAAGTTCATATTTTAATACATCAAGACTACCTAGTTGTTTAATAAATTCTTCTTTTGTAGTATTATATTTTTTAGCATAATCTTCAGCTTCTTTTTCTGCTTCTTTGTCTGTTGTTTTAATCTTTTCTGATTTAATTACTGCTTCAAGTAAATAACGATATTTTACTCTTTTTTCTGCCTCTGGATGCATTTCTTTTAAGATGTCTTCTTTTGTAGTATTAGCATATTTTAAATAAATATCTTCAGTTAATCCTTGCATTGCAAGTTTATCTAAGAAATCTTCATACATTCTGTTTTCTTCTTCAGCAGTTAATTCTTCATCCAATTCAACAGTCATATTTTTTGCAGCTGCTTCAAGTATATCATCTACATATTTGTTTTCAGCATGCATTTCTTTATCTGATTTAATTCGTTCTTCCATCATTTTAGCAAGTTCTTCTTTGTTAGTAACGCCTTCCATATTTAAGTCATCAAAGAATTCTTTATTAAGTTCTGGAATAACTCTTGTTTTAACATCATTAATTTTAACTTTAAATACAACTTTTTGTCCTTTTAATTCTTCAGACATATAGTTTTCTGGGAATGTTAATTCGAGATCTTTTTCTTCACCTTTAGATAAACCGATTAAGCCTTCTTCAAAACCTGGAATAAATGAATTGCTTCCTATTTCAAGTGGATAGTTTTCTCCTTTTCCGCCTTCGAATGCAACACCATCTTTAAAACCTTCAAAGTTAATAATTGCAGTGTCTCCAAATTCAATTTTGCCATCTTTTTCTTCAATTTCAGCATAGTGTTCTAGTAAGTGTTCAATTTCGTGTTCTACTTCTTCTTTTGTTACTTTTACTGCATCTTTTTTAATTTTAAGATCTTTATATTCGCCTAATTTTACTTCTGATTTTACAACAAAAGTAAAGTTAACTTCCATAGCATCTTTAGTAATGCTTACTGGTTCAACTTTTGGTTCTACTACTGGCATAATTTTATCTTTAACTATTATGTCAGAATATTTTTCTTTGATTAGTTCATCTGCTGCTTCTAATAATATTTCTTGTTCACCATATTTTTTAATAAAAATATTTTTTGGTGCATGTCCTGGTCTAAAACCATCGATTTTAGCAGTTTTATTTAATTTTTCAAACGCTTTATCTTGAGCATTAGTCCATTGTTCCCCTTCGACTTTGTAATTAATTACTTTTTTCATATATAAACCTCCTACATTATATCTACAATTTTTACATCGTATTTGCCATTTGGACTTTCAACTGAACAAACTTCGCCTTTTTTTCTTCCCATAATTGCTTTTGCAAGTGGACTTTCATTAGAAATTTTATTGTTTGATGGATCTGCTTCTTTGCTTCCAACAATTCTATATTCATCGATTTCATCATCATCATCAATATATTCAATTTTAACAGTAACTCCAAGATTTACTTCATCAGTATTCTTCTTTTCAATTACATGTGCTTTTTCTAACATTTTTTCTAATTCTAAAATTCTTCCTTCAATTTGAGCTTGTTCATCTCTTGCTGCATCATAGTCAGCATTTTCAGATAAATCTCCAAGTGCTCTTGCATCTTTTAAGGCTTTTATTACTTCAGGTCTTTTTACATCTCTTAAATGTGCTAGTTCTTCTTCTAGTTCAAGAAGTCCTTCAGCAGTTAAATATACTTTATCCTCGTTATTCATTTTCTTTCACCTCTAACATTTCAAAATTGTACTATTTTTTTTAATTTTTGTCAATATCTTTTACTCTTTTTTTAGTTTTATTTTTTTCTTCACTACAATTACTACGTAATTTATTTTCTAATTCTTCAATTTCATTCAACATTTCATTGTAAACTACTAATTTTTTAAAATCAGAAGAACTAACCATTTCTCTAACACCAGTCCTTAATGATAACGAATGTCCTACTTTAATAATAAGTTTCTTTTCACCATTATCTTTCATAATAAACCCTTAATATATCATCTTTATATATTTCTTTATCTATTTTTATTTTTAATATCTGTTCAGGATGATTAGCTATTTCAATTATATTATTATCTGTATCATACATTTCTTCAATCTTGTATTTAAAAGGTTTGATATTAGGACCAAATATTTCTACTATGTCTCCTTTTTTAAAATAATTTCTTTGAGTAATAGTAGCAAGTTTAGTTTCTTTATCATAATCCAAAACTAATCCTAAATAGTCTTGGTTAGATACTTCCATTCTACCTAAAAAATATTGTTCATTTACTCCAGGAAATTTATTAAAAAATTGGCATACACTATCTCTATTTGCTACTCTATCTAGTACACTTTTATAATATGATATTTTATCTCTTGTTAAATTATTACTATAATAATCATCAATTGCGGATCTATAAGTATTTATTACTGTAGCAATATAGTAGCTGCTACGCATTCTACCTTCAACTTTAAGTGAAGTTATGCCTATATCTATCATATCTGGTAAATATTCAATCATTGATAAATCTTTACAACTCATAGTGAATTTAGTATCACTTTCAACTAATTCATCTTCATTATATAAATCAAAATCCCATCTACAAATTTGAGCACATCCTCCACGATTAGCATCCCTATTAGTAAAATAATTTGATAGTATGCATCTACCTGAATATGATGAGCACATTGCACCATGTAAAAATACTTCAACATCAATATTACATTTATCTATTATTTCTTTTATTTCATTTTTAGACAATTCTCTTGATAATACTACTCTTTCACATCCTAAAGATTTAAAGAAACTAACTACTTCAGTATTCGAACTAGAATACTGTGTAGATATATGAATATTTAAATTAATATTATTATTTTTAACTATTTCTATTACACTTGGATCTGATACAATAATTGCATCAACTTTTGCATTTGCTAATTCTTTTAAATATTCTACCAAATTAGTAAAATCATCATTTTGAAATACTATATTAACTGTAACATATACTTTTTTATTCATTTTATGTGCTATGTCACATGCTTCTTTTATTTCTTCAATACTAAAGTTTGTAGCATTTGCTCTTAGACTAAAATTTCTTCCTCCAATATAACAAGCATCTGCGCCATAAAGATAAGCAAACTTTAATCTTTCTATGTCTCCAGCCGGAGCTAATAATTCTACTTTTTTCATAATACTACTTAACTAACCTTTTTGTTTGTTTTTTATCTTTTAGTATTTCGCTTAATCCATTTAAATATAAAAGTTCATCTTTAGATAAGAGTTTATTAAATTTATTATTCATAAATGTTAAAATATCTTTTTTATTTTCATTAGATAAATTATTATTGTTACTAACAAATTCAATTAGATTATTTATTACATCATATACTATAGTATAATTTTTATTTTCTAAATTGTTAATTTCACTTTCTATTTCAGTTAATTTAGTATTCCTCTTTCTTAAAGTATCGCCATATATTAAGTTAAAATAATATCTTTCTTCTGAAAATCTATATCTATATAATTTCACTAATTTTAAATAATTATCATGATATTTATCAATAAGTTCTAAAAACTTATTATATTTATCAGTAGGTATTATTTCATATAAATTATTGTGGCTAGGTTCGAAGTATGATTTAGCAAGTGCTTCAGAATCAATTTTGTTTATTACACTTGCAACATAACTTTCAAATGGGAAAAAACTTTTATCTTTAGTAATTTTCTTATTATAAAAATCAGTTATTCCATAATTTAATCCATAACCAATATTATTTTGAATTATACCAGATCTATTTTTAAATCTATCAGTACTTGCTACATTAAGTAATGCAAATACATCTATTCTTGAATCACTTGAATATAAAGTGTTAGAATTACTATCATAGTTAAATAAGCATTTGCCATTTGATTCTTTTGTTACTGTTAAATTAAAGATATTTTTATAAAAATTATCTGTTAAAAATTTGCAATCATAATTAGAACAAATAAAATTATTAACTAAATAAAATGGATTCTGTCCTAATATGTTACCTTTGTTTTCTATTATGCTAATCTTATATCTTTTGTCATGATATTTTTTTATATTACTTTCCATTATTTCACCTTAAACGTTGTTTTGGTATTATAAAACCCTAAATACAAACCCTCTCTATATTTTCTATTATTGATAAAATCATCTAATATATTATAATTATCTATATTATTAAAATCTAATACTTTATAGTCAATTAATGATGTATCTTCGTTAATCAAGTTAACTATATCACTATATACAATTGTAGCATTGTCTTCTTCAGATATATATAGTTTGTTATCTTTATTTTTTATATAATAGTTACCTTTATTATAGTTATTATTTATGTATTTAAAATAATTGCTAAGTAGATATCTCCTTGAACAAAATAAAGGTATTCTTCCATAAACTAAATAAAATAATTTCATATTAGTTTTTCCTTTTATTTGCTTTATTTCTTCATAAGTAATATCACTTGATATATAACTATAATTAATGCCTAAATTATTATAAAAATTATTTGAATTTATGCTACGATTTAGGTGTTCTTGATATATAACTAATTCTTTATCAATGTTTAATTTCTTACACAAAGTGTAAACACTTAAATCATAAAACATTATTTTTGATATATCGCTTGTTTTAACTTTGTTTAACACAATAGATAATTCTTCTAAATCATTATTATGCATAATTTTATTAATTAATACTATTTTTTCTTTGGAGGTTTTTAAATTTATTACTTCATCAATATCAATAAAGAATGAACTTTCAACAGATAAATTTTCTATTGGAAAAATAATTCCATCAATATTTTGATTAAGTAACATAGAAATATCTTGAAGTTTATTTGGTTTAACTACTATTTTACTCATGATGTACCTTCTTTGAAATAGATATTTTATCGCCTACCGGAACATATGTTGTGGTAAAGTCTTTGTTATTAGATAAAAAGTCTATATATAGTTTTATTTTTTTAACGATACCTTTCTGGTTTTTAGTCTTAATTAATGTTTCATCTTCGACTAGACCATGAAATGATAAATTATCTGTAACAATTGCTCCATTTTTGGCTAAATTATCTTTATATTTATTAAAAAAGTTAATATTATTTCCTTTGCTTGCATCAATGAATATTAAATCATAATACCCTGTAATATTGCTTTCTAAGGCATCTTCGTTTAATATAGTAATTCTAGAAGATAAGTTAAATTTATTAATATTAGCTACTGCTATATTATACCTATTTGCATCTTTTTCTATTGTAGTTACCTTGATGTCGTTATCTACTGATGCCATCATAATGCTTGAATATCCAATTGCACTGCCTATTTCTAGTATTGTCTTAACATTATTATTTTTAATATAGTCACATAAATAAGTAATGCCATCTTTCATCATTATGGGAACATTGTTATCTCTAGCATATTCTTCAATTTCACTAATCATAATTCCTCCATACGAGTTATATTATAATATAAATAACGATTTTAATCAATAGTTTTTTTCTGCTTCATTGACCCTGTACTCAGACTTCTCCACAGACTTAAAATCCGATAAATACTACCGTACTAAATTTTATAATAAAGAAATTTTATTTATTATTTTTTGAGCTCCTATTATTTAATCTTTTATTTAGCATAATTTTTCATATATAACTTTAATCCTTCGAACATGATATTTATACTTGCATTTAAGTCTCTATCTAGTGCTTGCCCACATTTTTTACAGATATACTCTCTTTTACTTAAATCTTTATATGTTTTATCTTGATTATCACACCTACTGCAAACTTGACTTGATGGATAATAAGAATTTATTTGATAGAATCTTTTTCCTTTAAATTTTGCTTTATATGAGAGTTGTCTTAATATTTCTGCAAATGTGGTATCAATTAATTTACTAGATAGATTGCTGTTTTTACCTTTAATTATCATTTCTTCAGTTTTTAATTTTTCACAAGTAATAATATCATATTCGTTTGTTATGTCCTTTGTTATTTTGTGTATATAAGATTTTCTTAGATTAGTTAATTTATTATAAAGTATTGCTAATTCTTTTTTGCATTTATAATAATTTTTGCTACCTTTTATTTTTCTAGATAACTCTTTTTGTTTTCTTTTTATTCTTTTTTCAAATTTTTCTTGTGCATGAATGTTATCTATTGTTGTTCCATCAGATAAGGTTAATAGTTCTTTTATTCCTAAATCAATTCCTACGATATTTTTAGGATTAGTTATAGCATTAACATTTTGTATTTCGTATGAAACTGATACGTAATAATTAACTGTTGGTTCTTTGGATATAGTTGCGTTTATTATTCTTCCTTTTATTTCTTTTAATTTTTTATATCCTTTTATTTTTACGTTTTCTAAGTTTGGTAAAGTTATTGTTCTTCTTTTTAAATCTAATATTATATTAGGATTATTTATATTTTTATTAAATAAAACTGTATAACTATTTCGATTGTATTTACTTTTAAATTTCATTGTTTCTAAGTTGTTTATTTTTTTATAGGTTTCTTCGATTGAATATAATGCTTTATAAACTATATTCATATCTAATGTTTGTAAAAATTGATTAGATAATTTTAGTTTTTTATTGTAATCGTAGATATTTTGTTTGGTATTAACTTGGTTAGAATTTTTTGCTTTATCTAGGTAATAATTATAAATAAATCTTTTGTTATCAAGGTTCATGTTAATTATTTTTTCTTGTTCAATAGTAGGATACATTCTAAACTTAAATGCTTTATACATTATTTTATTCCCCCCTTACGTTTTTAATGTACTACCAAGATACCATAGTATTTTAATTATGTCAATAGAAAAATTGAATATTTTAAAAGTAATACATTTGTTTGCTTTTAAGGTATAGAATGTTTGCAAATTTTTGGGTTTATAAGTATTTAAAAAACTACTTTATCATTAATATTTAAAAGTAGTTTTAGTTGTTTTTTTATTTTACATATTATTTTATTAAATTAATGTCTTGGTTTAAATATTAAAGCAAAGATAAATCCTAAGAATAATGCTACACTTATACCTGCACTAGTTAAATTAAATACTCCGTAGCTTAATCCAAGTGGTCCGATTTGTCCTGCCATATCCATTGCACCATGAATAAGTAAATGTCCAAAAGATGTTATAGGCACTATTGCTCCTGCCCCAGCATAAAGAACTATCTTATCATAAATACCAAAGACATCTAAAAATGCTCCAATTACTACAAATAAACTTGTAACATGTCCTGGTGTAAGTTTAGTATTATCTAATATTAATTGACTTATCATACATACTGTTCCGCAGAATAAAAATGCATATAAATAATTCATTATATAACCTCCAAACTTACTGCATGTGCAATACTTGGAATAGATTCTTTTTGATTAGTCCATGTTGGAGAAAATATTGCTCCAGTAGGTACAATTAATACTCTCTTTAATTTACCTGAAGTCATTTGTTTTAAAATGTAGCCGAAATTAACCAAAGCACTACATACTGGGCCCGATCCTCCAGCAAAAACAGGTTGACTATCTATATCATATAACATTGTACCACAATCATTATAATTATTTCCTAATTTTATATTATATTCTTTATCCAAATATTCTACTAAGATCTTCTTACCATAAACTCCTAAATCTCCCGTTAAAATTAAATCATAATAACTTGGTTCTCTTTTTAAATCAGTTAAGTGCCTATATATTGTATCTGCTGCTGCAGGAGCCATAACTGCACCCATATTGTTTACATCAGTTACTCCTAAATCCATTACTCTACCTATTGTAGAACTTTCTACTTTTATATTAGTTTTACTGCCAGTTAATAATAAACTAGCACTACCTGTTGCAGTAAATGTAGCATATTTCTTTTTAGGAGCACCATATTCACTAGGATTTCTAAATTGTTTTTCAGATGCTGTGTTATGACTCGAAGTACATATAATGGCATTCTTAATTTTCTTACTATCTATAAAAGTTGATGCTATAATCATTGCTTCACTACTAATAGCACAGGCATTATATACTCCTAAAAATGGAATATTAAAGTTTCTTATTGTATAATCTGATGAAGCAATTTGATTTTGCAAATCACCACTTACTATTAAATTAATATCCGTATCCTTTAATTTGTTTTTAGAAAGCAAATTAGTAATATTATCTATTAATAGTTTACTTTCAGCTTGTTCAAATGTAGGACATCCATAATATAAATCATCAGTATAACATTTATCAAAATATTTTCTTAAAGGTCCATCTGATTCATACATTCCTGCGATAGTATAACTATCTTTTATATATACATTATTATATTTATAAGTCATTACATACCTCCTAAAATAAGTCTAAGTAATCCAAATATATATACACTAACTACACCATATAATATAACAGTACCTGCTAATTTAAAAATATTTGCTCCTATTCCTACAACTAAACCTTCTTTTCTATAATCTAATGCAGCACTTGTAATTGAGTGAGCAAATCCCGTTATTGGAATAATTAATGCACTTTTAAGTTTACTTACACATACATCAAACACTCCACATGCAGTAAGAATCGAAGAAATAAATATCAAAGTTAAAATTACTAATACACCACTTTCTTTTCTAGGAAGATTTAACCAAGTACTATAACACACTAATAATAATTCACTTAATGCACCAATTGTACCTCCTGCTAAAAAAGTAATAATAGCATCTTTTAATATATCTTCTTTTGGAGTATATTTCTTTACTATTTCATCATACATTTCATTTTTCATAATATCACCATTTATATTATTGTTAATATTTGTAAATTTATACAAAAAAATATAGACATTAATCTATATTTTCTTTACTTCTTTTTCATCTTGATTATCCTTAAAGAATTTTTTTCTATCTATTTCATCAAGTCCATCAAACATATCACTAAAATTTCTATTCAATGCTTTTGATAAGAAATAAATAGTTTCCAATGAAAAAGTTTTCTTAACATGAGGAGCTTCAATTCTTCGAATGAATTGATGCGTATAATTTGCTTTCTCCGCTAAATCTTCTTGTGTCATATTAGCTTCTATACGATATTTTTTAATATTGTTAGAAATAACATCATATATACAAGTATCTTTAATTTTACTTCCCATAAGCATCACCTGATAATATTATCTCATACTTTTTAATATTTTTCTGTTGCCAAATACGCAACATTGCCACTTTTTTAAGCAATTTTTGATGTATTTTGGTAGGAATCGGATAATTTTCTTAATATTTTTTGTTCATTTCTAGAAACTTTTACTTGACTAATACCCATTTCATTTGCAACTTCACTTTGTGTTTTATCTAAAAAATATCTATTCTTTAATAATAATAATTCCTCTTTAGATAATTTATCTAATTCCTCATACAAACAAATATTATCTGTATTATCTTTATATTCTCCTACAACATCATATAAAAATACTTTTTTACCATCTTCAGTTATTTCTTTATCTAAGCTATCAATAGTTTGATTAATATCCATTACTTCATTGATTATTTTTTCATCTATTTCTAAAAATAATGATAATTCATAATTACTTGGTTCTTTCATCAGTCTCTGTGTTAAAATAGTTTTTGCTTCATTTATTTTCTTGTATAAACTTCTATTTTCTTTACTAACTTTAAATGCTTTATTATCATTTATAAATTTAATTATTTCTCCCATTATATAAGTATAAGCATAACTAGTAAATTTAGTATTATAACTATTATTATAATTATTGTATGCTTTAATCATTCCCATTACTCCAACTTGATATAAATCATCAATATCGTAATATGTAGAATACTTACTTATAATCTTATAAATTAAATTCTCATTTTCTAGTATTATATTAGTAAGATTATCCATATCGCTCCTTTCATACAATATTAAATGCTTTTATCTCACTATCTATCACTGGAATATTCTTGAATAAACTAGTAAATACATTATAATTCTTATTACATATTATAAGTTTACCATTATTTTTAGTTATTTCATTATTATAATCAATTATATCTTTAATTGCTTCACTATCAATAGAAAGCAAATTATCAAAATTTAATACTACATATTTAAAATCATTTACAAATACATTATCTATATTTAATTTATCTACTTCACCATTTAATCTAATAAACATTATTCCTTTTCTAAATTCAGTATTAATTTTTAACATAATATCACCTATTAATAATTTAACATATTTTTTATTATTTAGTTATTATTTTTAGTCGACTTATTTTGCATATGTTTTATTAAAATTAATGCTATTAAAATTAAAGTAAGTACATAGATAACTAAATATTTATAATCTTTTTCTTTAAATATACCAGTTTTAACAGGTATAGTATCATTATTTATCGGAGTTACTATAATATTGTTCTCTTCATTTTCTAACTCTTCTAAAGTCTTATATCTATAATATATCTTATAATCATTTAGATCTTTCTTATACATATCATAAGACTCCTCTGGTATACCAAGTTCACTTACATCTTTATAATAATTATCATCAAAATATACTTTTAATATATTATAATAATATTTTTTTACATATCTATACCTACATACATTATAAGTATTACTTATATTATAATATCTTTCAAAACTAATATTATAATCAGTAATAGGATCAGTGAAATTTCTATATAATTTAAAATCATTATTATATTTATAAGACTTATTATTAGAGTTTCCCTTCAATGAAGAAACTAATTTTTTATTACTAAATGTTTCATCATTACTTAATATAATATTGTATTCTAAATCACTACCTTCAATATCTATATCAAATTTTATATCTCCAACTTTTATTTCACTTGAAAATTGATAAACCATGTAGCCATTTTTATAAATAGTATCTTTATTATTATTACAATTAACACATGAATATAATGAATCATTCAAAACATTATCTTTGTTATATATTTTAACTTTATTTATCTTTAATTCTGTATTATTGTTATTTTCTATTTTAAGATAATTAATAGGAATAATCTCATTATAAATAAATTTAAGTCCTCTTTGAATATCTATATTATCTCCAGTAGAGCAATAACTTTTCCATTCAGAATATTCTCCATATATATTTCTACTTTCATCATTATATTCATATTTTTTGTTATTATTATTTTCTAAATATTCTCCTTCCTCAACTTCTTCATAAAAACGATATCTATATTCACTAACTACATTATCTCCCTTTAATTCTTCTTCAGTCCATATTTCTTCAGCATATACTAATTTAGTTACACTAAGGAATATGGTAAATATTAATAAACTAAATTTTTTCATATAATTTTCTCCTTTGAATATTTATACCCTTTTTATTCCATGCTTAGTTTTATAATTATATTATAATTGATTGGGAAATTAATAAATATAATTATAACTCTCTTATTTACCTCCCTTCATATACATTATTATAAAAAAAATCGCAAAGTACTTCTTTTTTTTGTAAAAATGTGTATTTTGGTGAAAATTGTACCAGTGATGCATTAATTTTGAGTAAAAAACAATTAACTACCAAGCACTAGTTTGCTATCTTTTGTTAAAAAAGGTATAGAAAGAAAATAAATGTAAGACAAAAAAATATACTAAAAAAGAAGATTATACCTATTTAATATAATCTTCCTTAATAATCTATTTCTATTTTTCATTATCCAATTATTTGTCTACGTTTTGATACAATATTATTTATAACTATAAATATAATTGCAAATATTACTAACACTATCATATTTAGTAGTATTGGTTTTAAATTAACTATATTAATTACTTCAATAGTACTAAGTAAATCATTAGAATTATTATACCAATAAGCAGGTAATATTTTAGAGTATTTAATTATATTTTCTCCAAGAAACTCTGATGGTATAAATGCTCCACATAAGAAAGCTTGTCCTAAAGCAATTACATTTACTATACCACTAATGGCGCCTTTACTCTTAATTAAATTACTAATTAGTAAAGCAAGAGTTAAAGCAACAAAACTAAATATAAAAGTATTTAATATATATATTAATCCTCTTAAAGAAAACATAGAACTACCTATTATTATAAAACTTAATATAACATATAAAATCCATATTATACTAGAATATATAAAACTAGATAAAAGAATATATTTATTATATTTCTTATAATTCATACTACTAATTATAGTACGTTTTTTTACAACATCTTTATTAAAACTACTTATTACCAAACATATTATATAAATAATAACAGCCATAATACTATAACTAGCAAAATTAAAGAATCTACTTATTTTAGTTAATTTAGAAGTATCTAACTTTGAAGTTATTTCTATATTAGTTTTATAACTTAAATTATTATTAATACTATTTATTAATTCATTTTCATTATTAGTATATTTTAAATAAGTATTTTGTACATTTAAATATCTAGTTAATAGCATACTTGTATATGCTGAATCATAATCATTAGCACTTTTTATATCAATAGTAGGATTTAATTTATTTAATGTATCTACTCTATAATTCTTAGGTATATAAATTACATAATTAACTTCCCTATAAAATATAGCATCATTTATTTTTTCTTCATCATTTTCTATATCTAACACATTAGCATTTTCTTTTAAATAATTAATTAAATTCTTAGTTAACCCTACTTCTTCATCATTATTTATAATTAGTATATCCGGTAATCTATTACTAAAAGTCATATTTTCATTATTCGTAGCATAGTTAATACTACCAAAAGAAATTAACATAACAGTATATAAAATAATTACACCAATATATTTTTTAACTACCTTAAAGAATGCATTAAATACTATCATATTGTTGCCTCCTTAATGCTAAGTAAGATATAATTATCATTATAACAGAAAATATAACTAAACTTATTATATTAAAGTAATATCTATTAAATGATGAATAATAATATAAACTATATAATCCATCTGTTATCATATTAACAGGATTAATCTTATTAAGTAATGGAACATTCTTATCAATTACATACTTCATAGTTACTCCCATCATACCTGCTAAAAAAGAACCAAACATACTAATAGCAATTAACATTCCCATTTTAGCATTTTCATTTACTTTTAAAGCACTTGCTAACATCATACCTAAACTTAATCCTGCCATAGAACCTAGTAAAGCAAGTAAAATTACATAAATTAAATTACTACCATAATCAACATTTAAAACTAGTATTGTATAAATAAACAAAATAATAAGTCCAATTAATTGTACAACATAACCAGATAATAAACTACTAAGTAGCATCTTACCTTTAGATAATTTAGATACTGCTACTCTTTTACCTACCACGTCCATATTAGGTAACATCTTATTTATAATAGTCATAGATATCATACCACCATACATACAAGCCATTGCTATTAAAGAATAATATTCTATCATAGTATAACTCATATTTTTATTAGATACATCATTTAATTTAATATTATCTACATTTATAAGATTCTTAATTTCATTTACATAACTATCATAATCAATAATAACATTATAATTACCATTTGCCATTTCTTTTTTTATAATAGACTCCATCATCATTTTATTACTTTTAACTTCATCCATTACATATCTTAATACAGTTTCATTAATACCATTACTATTTACATATATTGTAACTTCATCAACATCATTAAATAATAAATATCCTGTAATATCATTATTTTCTAAATCTTTTTTAGCTTCTTCCAAAGAAGTATACTTCGTATTAAATAATCTATCACTACTTTCTTCGTCACTCAATATCTTAATAGTTTCATTATAAGAAATACTTTTATTAAAATTATTATCATTAACTACATCAATATTAATTATATCTAATTTTTCTTTATTTTCTATATTAGAAAAAGCTAAACTAAATAGTGTTCCCAGTAATATTGGAAAAATATATGTCCAAAATACTAATGCCCTATTTCTAAATAAAATCTTTAAATTATACTTAAAATTATGATAAAACATTAGTCTCTTAAATCCTTTCCTGTTAACTCTAAAAATACATCATTTAATGTAGGACGCTCAGAAAATATTTTACTATATGAAACATTATTATTTTCTAAATATTTTGTTATTTCTCCAAGATTATTCTTACCTTTCTTATATGTTAATACCAAAGTATTCATATTTAATTTAACACTATCTATATTTTTTAATTCCTTAATTTTTTCTATATCAATATTCTTTTTATTAAGTAATTCCACAGTAATTTTTTCTTCAATATTAGCTTTCTTCTTTAATTCATCACTTGTACCACTTGCTAAAATTCTACCCTTATCCATAATAATTATATTATCACATAATATTTCTGCTTCCTCCATATAATGTGTAGTATAAATAATAGTAGCACCTTCATCTCTTAAATGTTCTATACCTTCCAAAATATTATTTCTACTTTGAGGATCTACTGCTACCGTAGGTTCATCTAAAAATATTAAACTTGGTTTATGTGCAATGCCACAAGCAATATTAAGTCTGCGAAGAAGTCCGCCAGATAATTGTTTAGGATAAAACTTTTTATAATTATCTAATCCTACTAATTTAATTGCATCATTTACATACTTTTCTCTTTTTTTCTTATCAGTAATATATAATCCACAAAAATAATCAATATTTTCTATTACAGTAAGTTCTTCAAATACTGCAACATCTTGAAATATTACACCAATTTTTTTCTTTATATCATAAGAATTAGGTTTCATAACACTACCAAATATCTTAATATCACCACTATAATTTAATAATGATAATATAGAATTAATTGTAGTAGTCTTACCACTTCCATTTGGACCAAGTAATCCTAATATTTCTCCTTTCTTAACGTCAAAACTCAAATTATTAACTGCTACTATATCTTTATATTTCTTAGTTAAATTTCTTACTTCAATTACATTTTCCATACTTAATTCCTTTCTATAATTACATATTTTTCTTTAATAGATATCTTTTTTACTACATATCCATAATTTATTAATTCACTCTTATATTTTAAAAAAGAATGATCTACATCAAAACCTAATATTTCTTTTATCTTATCATAAGATAACTTATAACAATCTAAATTATTTTCTTTTACATAATTCCATAATTTATCATATTTACTCATTACTACTCCTTATTATTTATAATTTTTCATATCAATTACAGTTATATTGTATCACATGATACATTATTTGTAAATAACTTTTACATTATTTTATATAAAAAGAAAAATAGTCATACCTATGACTTATAAAATTAATATATTTCTTTATTATTTTTACTATATTCCTTAAATAATTCTAAACACTCGTCATGTTCTATATTTGTTAAATTAATTAAATCTTTATTATTGCCCTTTAAATATTCATAAATAAAATCATCCCTAAACCCTATTTTTTCTGCATCTAATAAATTAGTACCATAATAAACATCTTTTATATTAGCCCATATAATAGCACTCATACACATAGGACAAGGATAGCCTGTTGCATATATTTTACATCCAGATAAATCATGAGTTTTAAGTTTTTCTCCTGCTTTTCTAATAGCATTAATTTCTGCATGCGCAGTAGGATCATGACTACCCAAAACAGTATTAGATGCTACTGCAATTACATTATTATCTTTATCAGTAATTACTGCACCAAAAGGTCCTCCTATATTATTATTCATTGTCTTTCTTGCTTCTTTAATTCCAAGTTCCATCATTTTTATCACATCCTTAAATATTTTTATAATTAATAAACGCTACTACTATACCTACAATTACTATTATCAACGCTATTACAGATACAATAGTATATAGTGTTTCTTTCTTTTTTTCATTCATATTATCACCTTTATTCTCATAAATAAATTATACTAAAAATACGTTATTTTAGCAAGTATATTTTAACAAATTTAAAATTATATGATAGCATCATACATGTAATATAAATATTAACCACTTCTAGGTGGTGTGTTCTATAAGTGATCCTAGTAGTAAATGTTTTAGAAAATTCTACTAAAATTTGGTAGAGTTTTCTTTTATTGTATGTTATACTAATTATGGTGATATTATGAATAGAAAGAAAAAATATAAATTTAAAAAAGGCAGAATATTTATAGCATTATTATTACTTACTATTATTATTGTTTTTACTTTAAATATTGGTAATATTATAACAGTAATTAAACTTAAGAATTTAAAATACACTAGTGAATCAATAAGTATTATTAATAAAAATGATATTAAAATAGATAAATATTCTAAAACATTAGATAAGATAATAAATACTAATTATTTTATACTTGATAATACTAAATATTATATAGATATTGATTATAAAGAAAGTAATAATTTCTTTGAAAATATTAATAAATTGATATCTATTGGTTATAGTGCTAAAGAAATAAATATAATTAATAATAAATTAGATAATATAGATTTAATATTAAATAATGAATATAATAAAAATTTATATAATATATTAAATAGTGATTATTTTTATAAAGATAATTTAGAAAGATATTTAAAATATGATAAAGATAATATAGTACTTAATGTAAATATGAATTTAGATTATGAATTTTATACTCATGATATTGAAGTTACTACAAAAGATAGCACTATGTTAGTTAATAAATATTATAAATTAGATAAAACTTATATACCTACTCTTACTACATTAGATAGAGCATATGCTGTTAATGATAAACAACAAGTAACTCCTGAAACTAAAGAAGCTTTTCAAAAAATGTGTGATGATGCTAAAAAAGATAATATTTATATTTATTCTGGAAGTGCATATCGTAGTTATAGTTATCAAAATACTTTATTTAATAATAGAGCTAAAATGGAAGGATTAGATTATGCTAATAAAACTGCTGCTAAGGCAGGATACTCTGAACACCAAACCGGTTTATCAATGGATTTAATGAATAAAAATTATGATTATATTAGTGCAGAAGATGAGGAATATGAATGGTTAATTAATAATAGTTATAAGTATGGATTTATTTTAAGATTTCCAAAAGATATGGATAATATTACAGGTTATACTTACGAACCATGGCATTTTAGATATATAAATATTGAAATAGCAACTTATTTAAAAGAAAATAATTTAACTTATGAAGAATATTATGGTATGAATTTAAATAAATAGTTAATAATATTATTGGTGATATAATGAATAATATTGATATAAGAAAATATATCGTAGAAAACTTTAAAGATGACTCCATTAATGATATAAGAAGTTCAATAGATAAATCTATTACTTCACACGAAGATGAACCATTAATTGGTCTTGGAGTATTCTTTGAATTATTATGGAATGTATCTGATGAAGAAACTAAATTACTTATATTAAATAGTATTAAAAGAGGACTTTAATCCTCTTTTTTTATTCCTATTTTATCTCCCATATTAATAATAGTTTCATAGCCTTTTTTAGTATTATTAATTAAATAATTATCTATTTTAACATTATCTTTTTTTACCAGTAATATAATTGTAGAGCCTCCATATTTAAAGAATCCTTTTTCTTCGCCTTTGGTAAAGAAATAGTTTTTATGTTCATTTTTTATTTTTCCTACCATTAAGGCTCCTACTTCTACTTGGATTACTTTACCAAAATTATCGGTATCGAGTATGGTATAACTTCTTTGATTAGTTACATATACTTTTTTATTTTCTACGGCAATTGGTCTTACTGTATTTAATACTCCTTTTATTTTTTTATTTATACCATGATATCCTGAATCTATATAACAATATCTATGATAATTATCCGGAGTTAATCTACATATTACTACATAATCATTTTTATATTCTTTAGCTAATTCACTATTTTTAAGTAAACTATCTAAACTATAATTTACATGTTTTATTCTAAAAGTTTCATCACTTGCTTTGTATACACTTAATTTACAATCACAAGGACTAATAAATGCTTCCCTATCCTCATCAATATTTATTTCTTTTTTATTTCTTGTAAAATAATCATTAAATGATTTATATTTTCTATCTTCATATAGTGATGTATCTATATTATTCTTTTTTATAAATGGTTTTATAAATATTACTGAAATCCTGCAATCAAGTAACCATGTAACAAGTTTAGAAAATGTTGCTCTTGTTATAAATAATAAAAGTATTCTCCCTATAATTGTTTCATACAAAAATTTTAATACTATAGATTCATCTTCATATTTAATTACTTCTTTCATTATAAATACCATATAAGAAGCAAGGTAAGTATAATTATACCTAGAATAGTCATTATTATCATACCTCTATTTTTTAATTTAAACATTTTAAATTTAGTAATAAATAATATTGATAAAATTAATAAAACTACTCCATATACATATACAAAATTATTCTTTATTATATTTTTTATTAAATATATAATAGGTACCACTATTGCACTTGTAGTAACAGGTAGTCCTAAGTATTCATGTCTTACTTCAGTTGTTTTAGAACTTCTTACTTCTTCATCTACATTAAAATATGCTAATCTAATTAAAGCACATAAAGGTATTAGATACAAAGTAAAGCATAATATTGTTTTATCTAATCCTAAACCTATACCAATTGCACTAGGAAGTAATCCAAATGCTACTAAATCACTTAGACTATCTATTTGAATACCAAACTTTTTACTAGTTTCTGTTCTATTTTTCTTTGTTCTAGCAACCTTACCATCAAACATATCAAATAGTCCACTTATCATTATACAAATAATTCCAATAAAAGGATTATTATTAAGCGAAAAATATATTCCAGTAAGTCCAGATAAAAAACTTAAATAAGTAAGAATAACTGTATAATCATATATTCCTATCATAAACTTCTTCCTTTCAAAACAGTAATAAGTATATCATTAATCTACTATTTTGTCAAAAATTGATATACTTAAATATATTAAATTACTTATAGTTTATACTTCCAAATCTACGATCTCTTGAAGTATATTCAACGATTGCCTTATCAAATTCCTTCTTTGTAAAATCAGGAAAATAAGTTTTAGGAAAATAAAATTCTGCATAACTATTTTGCCATAGTAAGAAATTACTTAATCTTAATTCTCCACTTGTTCTAATCATTAAGTCTACATCAGGTAAATCTTGATACAAATATTTATGATACATTTCTTCATTTATTTCATCAATATTTAATTTACCAATTTCCACTTCATTTACTATTTTTTTAGTAGCATCAATTATTTCACTACGAGAGCCATAATTTAAACATATATTAAGTATACCTTTAGTATTATCTTTAGTATCACTTACTATTTTATCCATTGCCTCAAGTACATCTTGTCTTAATGGTTCTTTTCTTCCTGAAAATACTACTTTAATATTTTCTTTTAAATAGAATTTATCTTTTTTAAATCCATTAACAAATAAATTCATTAAATGATCAACTTCTTCTTTACTTCTTTTAAAGTTTTCAGTTGAAAATACATAAACACTAACTACTTTAATACCTTTATTAAAAGCATAACTAGTTATTTCTTTTAATCTTTTAAATCCTGCATCATGTCCCATACTTCTAGGTAATCCTTTTTCTTTGGCCCATCTACCATTACCATCTACTATAATTGCAACATGGTTAGGTATTTTTAAATTACTATAATCCATTTTTACCTCCATTACTTTTCATACTTTAATTATATCAAATATTTACACTATTGTCTAATATTTTTTCATTTTGCTGCATAAAATATTAATATACTATATTGACTTTCTTTTAAAAGTATAGTATATTAGTATTACGTTTCAAGAAAATGTTTCTCGCTCCCGGATGGTGCGAGTAATAAATTATTCCGGACGGCAATGTTTCTCGCTCTCGGATGGTGCGAGTAATAAATTATTCCGATAGAAAATTAAGAAATTCTACTTTTACGGTAGAATTTTCTTTTGACACATGATATAATTATTTAGCAATTAGAAATATAGAAATAAGGTAAAAAAAGACCAACCTACTTTGGAAAAATATATAGACCATGTACATTTCAGAAATGGTATACCTGCAAGAGTTAGTGATGTATTAAAAAATGAAATCCTAGATAATTTTAATGAATTAATGAAATTAAAATCTAAAGGAATTAATTTGTTTTTTACTAATAAAGATAAAATAAAATCAATGATAGAACAAGAATTAAATGAAATAAAAAAATAATATGTAAACTACAAGTTAAGAATATAGACAATTCTTAATTTTTTTAATATAATGATATTAAGTATACTATTAGGAAGGAGTAGAAAATAGATACTGAGCGTAAGGTCATAAAATGAATACGAGGTTAGTAGTTATCGAAACTATCTTGCGGATGCTACTACGGTTAATATAAATCGTTAGATATATAACAAAAAGTAAAATCAATATTACAACAAAATATATATCATAAGAAAGGAAAATTAATATGTGTGGAATCGTAGGATATGTAGGAAAGAAAAATGCTGTTCCTATCCTATTAGATGGTTTAAAACAATTAGAATATCGCGGATATGACTCTGCAGGTATTGCTATAATTGATAATAACCAAATAGATATAATTAAAGAAAAAGGAAAAATTGTAAACTTAGAAAATATTATAGACAAAGACTTATACTCAAATATTGGTATAGGTCATACAAGATGGGCTACTCATGGAGTACCTAGTAATACTAATGCTCATCCTCATAATGTAGGAAAAATAACATTAGTACATAATGGGATAATAGAAAATTACCAAGAATTAAAAGAAGAATTAACTAAAAACAAATATACTTTTAAAACTGAAACAGATACTGAAATAGCATGTGCTTATATAGACTATTTATATAATAAAGAAAAAAATATGTTAAAAGTATTAAATAAAATAAAAGATATATTTAAAGGTAGCTATGCTTTTGGTATACTTAATATTGATGAACCAAATACAATATATGCAATTAGAAAAGATAGTCCATTAATTGTAGCAACAAATAATGAAGGTAACTTTATTGCATCAGATGTACCTGCTATATTAAAACATACTAATAAATATATATTACTAGACAATTATGAAATAGTTAAATTAACTGATAAAATAGAAATATATAAAGATAATAAATTAATTAATAAAGAAATAAAAACATTTGAATTTGACATAAATGCAGCAATGAAAGATGGATATGATCATTATATGTTAAAAGAAATAAATGAAGAAGATATTGTTATTAATAATTTATTAAATAAATATAACACCAAAGAAAAAATACTAGCTAATATTCCAAATATATCTAAATATAAAAAGATAGATATAGTAGCCTGTGGAAGTGCTTATCATGCAGGACTTGTAGGAAAATATTTAATCGAAGAATTTGGCAATACTTTAGTTAATGTAGAAATAGCAAGTGAATATAGATATAAAAAATTATTTATAGATAAAAATACTCTAGTAATTATAATATCTCAATCAGGTGAAACTGCTGATTCATTAGCATGTCTAAGAATAGCAAAAGAACACAAAGCCAAAACATTAGGTATAGTTAATGTTGTAGGATCTTCCATTGCTCGTGAAGTAGATGATGTTATATATATAAATGCTGGTGTAGAAATAGCAGTAGCAACAACAAAAGCATACTTATTACAATGTTTTATATTATCATTAATAGCAATAAAATTAGGTATAGAAAAAAATATATTAGATGAACAAATAATATTTGATGACATGAATAAACTACCTACCCTAATTAGAAATACAATAAATAATACAAGTTATAAAAAAATTGCCAAGAAAATATATAAAAATGAAGATGTATTCTACTTAGGAAGAAATATAGATTATGCTACTTCAATGGAAGGTAGTTTAAAATTAAAAGAAATATCCTATATTCATTCAGAAAATTACCCTGCTGGAGAACTAAAACATGGAACAATTTCATTAATCGAAGAAAATACTCCAGTAATTTCAGTAGTAACAAAAGAAATGATTAGTGAAAAAACTATATCTAACATAAAAGAAGTTAAAGCTCGTGGAGCATATACAGTAATATTAACAAATAAATCACTAGATAAAAATTATGATTGTTGTGATGATAAAATAGTCGTAGATAATATTCATGATATATTTAAACCATTAATAAATATCATACCACTTCAATTACTATCTTATGAAATAGCTAAATTAAGAGGTTGTGATATAGATAAACCTAGAAATCTAGCTAAATCAGTAACTGTAGAATAAAGAAAAAGCATAGGACACAAAGTCTTATGTTTTTTATATTTCTACTATTTTTTAACAAATACAATTACCATTTTCATCAAAGAATTCTGGACATCTTGATTTGAAATTTCTATCAGCAGTCTTAATTACATTCATAAGTTCTTTTCTTATATCCAAGTCCTCTATTTTACCATCAATTGTAGTAATTATATCAAGTAATTCATTGAATTCTTTTTTGTTTTTTTCTACTCCACCTTTTTTTGAAAGATACATAGATATTTCTGTCATCGCCCAAAACATAGAAGCCCTTTTTGTTTTTCTAATGTTTTTCTTTAACTCGGGATAAATCTCCTTTAAGTTATAGTCTAGGTAATTTTGAACCATGCTTTTAATATCATTTCTGCCGGTATCATACCAATGCCAGTAATAACAATTCTCTTTTATTTTAAGTTCAGTATACGGAATAAATTCATCCTTTGGTAAATTTGTAATTGGATAATTTCCTAAATAATGCCAATTATCAGGAATGTTTTTTCTACCATCAATCAATATTGCAGCAAGATATATTTTTAAGAAGTACAACTCATCTGGATAATACTTCATATTGCATCTTTCTTTAATAGTTTGATTACAATCCAAATTATGTAAATCCGTTGAAAACCATCTTTCATACCAATATAATTGTGATGTTTGAACGTGTTCTAAATTATTTACTTCTTCAAATGAAGCTGGTAGTTTATTATCCTTAGTTATTAATACTCTAAATACAGGAAATTTTTTATCATACCATTGTGTATCATCAACTTTTACAAACAAAAGATATCTATTATTTATTATTTCATTTTCACTTTCTATCCTATAATAAAATGTATCCCACTTCTTCCATGTTTTTCTTTTACTCACTTTTAATCCTCCAACAATATTTAAAATTATTTATCACTATACTTCTTACTCAAAAGTATAACATTGTTTATTTATTTAGTCAATTTCTTTAATTTCCTTTTTATTAATAATTTGATATAATAATATTGAAAGGAGAACTCTTATGTATAACTTAAATTTACTAAATAATGAAAAAATTAATTTTATATCAGATACTTCAAAAATATTAGAAAGCAATAATTATAATGAATATACTGTTATAATTACTAATCTTAGATTCCTTATTTTAAATTATCCAAATGATTCAAAAAATTCAATGGAAGATTTAAAATGTTCAAGAAATTTATATTACATACCAAAGAAAGAAATAGTTTATGAAATTAATATAAATGATATTATTAAAATTAATATAGAAAATAATAATAAAATTAAACTATATATTTCAGAATATAATTACATATTATTACAAGATAAATCACTACTAGAATATTTAAAGAAAGAATTCAAAAATAAATTTTAGTAATATAAAAATTCATCACTATAACTATCTTCACTAAAAGTTAAAAGAGCATTAACATTAATTAATGTTCTTTACTTTCTTAATAAATTCACAATATTACACAAATAATTCTAGATAATATAATCGTTTTTCTGATTTATTATATATTAAAAATAAAGTTGACATTTTATCGCAATCATCAACCATAACATAATATTGATTTTCTGGATTATTTAAATCTACTATCATTTTTTCATTAATACTATTAATCTTATTTAAGTCTTCTATTAAATAATTAAATTTTTCTATATCACTATCAGACATACTTTCTTGCCAATTTAGCATTTTATCAAGTTTTTTTGTATTACTATAATAGAAAACACCATAAGTTATTCCATCACCATTAAAACTAGCACCATCATCTACATAATATAATTCTTTAGTAGCTACTGGAAAATCAATATTCCAATTTAATTTGAATCCTAAGATGTAAGAATAATAGTCATAAATTTTAGCAAGAATAAATATAAACAATAAAATTATTATAATTTTTAATATACTTTTTTTCATAATTTAAGCACTCCTTATATTAATTAAAAATAAATGCAATTGCCATTTTCATCAAAATCTTCTGGATTATTATTTTTAAGTTCTCTTTCGGCAACTTTAGATACAATAAGAAGTTCTTTTCTTATATCCAAATCCTCAACTTTACCATCAATTGTAGTAATCATATCAAGTAGTTCATTTAATATCTTTTCATTTTCTTCTTTCTCTATTCCACCAGTCTTTAAAAAATACACAGATATTTGTGTTATCGCCCAAAACATAGAAGCCTTTTTTGTTTTTTTAATATTTTTCTTTAATTCAGGATAAATACCTTTTAAGTTATAATCTAAATAGTTTTGAACCATTCTTTTTATATCGTTTCTACCAGTACTACGCCAGTAATAACTATTTTCTTGTATTTTACTTTCAGTATATGGAATAAATTCATCCTTTGGTAAATTTGTAATCGGATAATTTCCTAAATAATACCAATTATCAGGAATGCTTTTTCTACCATCAATCCATATTGCAGCAAGGTATATTTTTAAGAAATTCAATTCATCTGGATAGTACTTCATGTTACATCTTTCTTTAATAATTTGATAATAATTATCGCCAAAAGGCTCAGGTGAATCCCATCTTTTATACCAATAAATTTGTGATGTTTGAACGTGTTCTAAATTATTTACTTCTTCAAATGATGTTGGTAATTTATCATTCTTAGTTATTAATACCCTAAATATTGGATATGAATATTTTTCATACCATTGTGCTTCATCGACTTTTACAAACAAAAGATATCTATTATTTATTATTTCATTTTCACTTTCTATCTTATAATAAAATGTATCCCACTTCTTCCATGTTTTTCTTTTACTCATTTTTAATCCTCCGACATATTTTAATTTTTCTAATAACCATTATTTTTTAACTAGTCTTTGTAATATGGATAATTAAAATCATTATTTCTTATTATTTCATATTTCTTATTATCTATAATTACAGCATAATCACTTATTTTATCACTAACAATTGTATAATATTTAATACTACTGTTATATTCAACTTGTTCAAATTTTGAATCAACAGAATCTTCTATATTTTTATCTTTATCAAACGTTGTTATTTCAATTAATTTTGTATTATTGCTTGTAAAATATACTCTTAAACTGCAATGTGGTATTTGATTAATTTCTAGGGTTCTATTATTTCTGTAATTAATTTTTTCAAACATCCATTTCTCATTAGTCTTTTTTAAATACGCAATGTTATTTTTAGTAACAACAAAAGCCTTATCTTCATCATTATAAATTGTATTAATTATTTCTTCATTGTTTGTATATGCATACTTAAACAATTTAACTGGATTGCTAAACTTTACTATATACATTTCTGGCAGTAAAGAGAACATAAAATTTAATAAAATTACCAAAATTAACACTGTAAATATATTTGCTATTTTTTTCATACTTGTTACTTTATCAAAAACTCTTTCAAATAAAAGTAAATGTAACACTAATAATATAGAAATTCGAGGAATATTCATGTTTATTGTCCAATTAGATATCATAATATTGTATATTATCAAAAATACATATATAAATATTCCTAAAATATAATATTTTTTATTGTTATACTTTTTAGAAATATAGTAATATGCTACATACATTACTATCAATATAATTAATATTATTAAATTTATCATTATAAAACACCTCACTTATGTTACCCTTCTTACTTAAAAGTATAGCATTGTTTATTTATTTTATCAATATATTTTTATAAGATAAAGAAAAAATATTGAAACTATTTTTATAGGTTCAATATTTCTTTTAAATGACTAATATTTTAGGCATTTAAAACCTTGGAATAACGTAAGTTATGGAAAGGCATATAATAATTAAAATCCACTTTCTAATTTAATTATCTTACAAAATATTTTTCTTAATATATCTATAATTAATACACTGAATGAAATAATAATAGTAATAAATAATTCATACATAGTAAGTCCTGATGTTCTAAACAAACTACCTCCATAGTATATTAGATAAAGTTGTACTGTAAATACCATTATGATTATAAAGATAAATACTTTATTTTTAAATAAATTATCAAATATATTAACTCTACTAGTTCTAGCATTAAAAGAATTTAATATTGTAGTAAAGATAAATAAGGCAAAGAATGCTGTTAATAAATGATTATTATCTACATATAATTTGTTTATTATAGGTAATTTTAAGAATAATACAAACATAACTGAAGAATATAATCCTGTAAATAATATTTCATTAAACATATATTTATTTATTATATGTTCATCTTTTCTTTTAGGTAATTCATTCATATAATCTATTCTAGGGGCTTCATAAGAAAATGCTAAGCCTGCTAAAGTATCCATAACCATATTTATCCATAGCATTTGAATAACTGTAACAGGATAACTTATTCCAATAAAAGGTCCTACAATAGAAATAAATACTGCACAAAAATTAACAGTAAGTTGAAAGACAATAAACTTTCTAATACTTTTAAATATTGTCCTACCATAAAGTATAGCGTTAGCAATAGATTTAATATTATCATCAAGTATTACTATATCTGAAGCTTCCTTAGCAACCTCAGTACCACTTCCCATAGCAAATCCTACATCTGCTTTTTTTAAAGCAATTGAATCATTCACACCATCCCCAGTCATACCTACTACTAAATTGTTTTTCTTGCAAATACTAACTAACCTACTTTTATCTGTGGGTAAGGCTCTTGCTACTACTTTTAATTTAGGTAAGATTAATTTTAATTTATCATCAGACATATTATTTAATTCATCACTTGTTAATACTATATCATCTTTATTTTTAATTATACCAACTTCCTTAGCAATTGAATAGGCTGTATTTTTATTATCTCCAGTTATCATTACAGTTTGAATATTAGCATTATTAATTAATTCTATTCCCTCATATGCTTCTTTTCTTATTTCATCACTTACTAAAATAACTCCTACTAAAGTAGAACTTCTTAAATTAGATAAAGCAATCCTCTCATCAGATATAGCTACTGCTAAAGCTCTATAACCATTACTAGTTAAATTAGTAATATAATTATTTAGTTTGTCTTTTTCTTTTAATAATTGTTTTACTCCATTTTCATCATAATAATAATTACAATAATTAAGTACTATTTCATAGGCTCCTTTAATTAATTTTATTTTCTTATTATTATAATTAACCAAAGATACAGAATATTTATTCTTACTATTAAAAGGTATTTTATCTAATTCAATAACATTATTACTTTTAACTTTCTTAACAAAATTAAGTAATGCTTTATCAGTAATATTACCTCCGATTACTTTATTTTCATATTTATCATAAATTCCTTGATTATTATAAATAATGGAAGTAGATAATAATTCATCATATTTAGGATATGCACTTACTTCCATCATACTATTAAAACTTTTATTATTTCCTAATACTACATTTATAACTTCTAAATTTCCTTTAGTTAAAGTACCTGTTTTATCTGTAAATAATATATTTAAACTACCTGCAGTTTCTATACCTACTAATTTTCTTACTAAAACATTATCCTTTAACATTTTCTTCATATTGGTAGATAATACCAAGGTAATCATCATAGGTAATCCTTCAGGTACTGCTACTACGATTATAGTTACACATAAAGTTAAGGCATTTAAAATATAAGCGAAAATTAATTTATAGTTAGTAATGGTATTAATTATTAAATTATAGTTAAAGTTATTTTTAATTACTATCATATTAAATAAGTAACTTACTGCTACTAAGAAAGCTGCAATATAACCAATTCTTGATATTGTTTTAGCTAAATCTGTTAATTTTAATTTAAGTGGAGAGGGTTCACTTTTTTCTTGTAATTTTAAAGCCATTTTACCATACATTGTATTATTTCCAACATTAGTTACTAACATATATCCATCATTATCATAGACTATTGTACCACGATATAATTTATTAGAATTACTAATGTTATTTATATTATTAGTACTTTCTTTATACATCTCTCTTGCTTCACCATTTATCATTGATTCATCTACGGTAATATTACCTTTAATTAAGATACCATCCGCAGGTATTTTATCTCCACTAGTTAGATAAACTATATCATTATAAACAATATCTTCAATATTTATTTCTTCTAAGGTATTATTTCTTTTTACTTTACATTTTATTTTAGAACTTTCATTTTGTAATCTTTCAAAAGCTTTATTAGATCCATACTCTGAAACACTTGATATTAAAGATGCTATTAATATAGCAAGTACTATACCTATTGTTTCAAAATAATCAAAATCTTTAAACAAAAATAAAGTTTTAACTGCTAAGGCTATTAATAATATTTTAATTATAGGGTCTCCTAATGACTCAATAAATAATTTAATAAATGTATCTTCTTTTTTATTAGTAATTTTATTATTGCCATATTTCTTTCTATTAGTTACTACCTCTTCATTATTTAATCCATTAGTATTCATGAGTTTATCACCTAATAAATATTATTAAGTAATTAAATAATTAGGAATGTATTCAAACGACAAAAAAAGCAAAAATTTATATAAAAAAAAGTGAGAATTAACTCACCTGACTAGATAATCTTTTAGCTAGTTTTTTTACCTCTTCAACTGGTACATCAGATACTTCACTTATTAACTCATAAGGCATATTTTTTCTTAACATATTATTTACTATATTTTCTTTTGTTTCTATAGTCCCAATAGAAATTCCTTGTTCTTTCCCAATAGAAATCCCTTGTTCTTTCCCAATAGCAATATTAGATTCTTTTTCATTCATCCGTATATAGTTATCCCACATTTCATGTTTCCATGCATGTAAATTATAATCTATTCCATTCATTTCAATTACTCCTTTCATTACTTCATCTAACTTATCTTTCTTTAAGATATTTGATAAAACTTTGTAGAATTCAACATATCTTTCACTTGTAAGTAATGTACATAAAACTACTTCTGGTGTTCTTATACCTAAAGTATAATACAAGTAACGATAGTATGCAAGATACTTTAAGACAATTTTTTTATTTCTTTGATATATTTTGCTCGTTTTTTCACCAGTTTCGTATATAACATCTTGCTTATATCTATTATGATTAGTTTCTTTTGGATTAAAATTCAACTATATTATTTTATACTTACTTAATTCTTTATATTTATCTCCGACTTCAAAAATAGTGCCATATAATTTATCTACATATGCAAAATTTCTAATCATACAATTATTAAAATCAGTTGAATTACATTCAATATCAATTAATAGATATTCATTAGGACTTATTAATATATCTACATATTTTTGTTGTTCCATTTTAGTATCCTTAATTATTTCTTTATCTATAAAATGACTACTTTTAACATTAATATTTAAACCTAATGTACTTTTAAGTAGTTTTGATAAAAGGAAAGGATACCTTTTAAAGAAACTTTTAAAGAACCAATCAGTAGTTAAACTAATAAAATGTACATTCTCATCTTCATCTAATTCTTCAAGATATTCTATAGTAATTTCTTTGCTCATAAAACTTCACCTCCTTCATAAAAAAACATTAACATATTTATATGTTTTTTACAAATAGGTGTTTTTCTTTTTTAAGAAGAAAAAAATAAACAAAAAAAGTTTTTCTCCCTAAGGACAAAATCCCTTTTTGTTATAACATATGTGTTATAATTGCCGCTTTAAAAACCTTTTTTACCCTTTTTATCAATTTTACACAAATTTGACACATTTTTGCTTTTATATTCTTTGAAACAGAAAAATATAACTTTATTTATTATTATTAAAATTAGTACTTTTTTGACTTTGACACTTAAAATGAGCAATCCCTTATACAATATGGGTTTGCTCACTTTTTTACTGCTGTATATCTGATATTATTTAAATAAATTAATAGTTTTTCGCCAAAACTTCTTTTGTTCTAATTACAGCATAAGTTATTTCTTTTTAGTAAGTATTTTTCTTATTTCATTTTCTCTTGCATTATAACTAGCATTTTCTTGTTGTAATCTTTGATTTTCCTTCTTTAATTCTGAATTTTCTTGATTTATTTGTTCACTACTTCTGACTAGTTCATTATATTTTTCTTGAAGTTCCATAAACTCCATACGTAATTTATCACGTTCCATTTTTGTCTTTTTAGCATATGTATTTGTTACTGAAACAGATGTATCATTTCCTAATGATAAATTATATTCTTTAATCATATTAACTACACTATCAGGTAAACTTACTCCCTTATTTAATAATTCTGTTAAATTTACAACACTTTTTTTTCTCATTGCATTAGTAACATAAGTTAATATATTATCTAAGTTTCTATTAAGATCATATAGCTTACATAGTTTTTCTAAAATAAATACAAAATCTTTGTCTATTTCTACTCTTGCATCAAATTCTTCACTATATGTACGAAGTATTTTTACTTTCTTTAATTTTTCCTCATTATCATAAAATATTTTTTTACTATCACTACTACCATTATTTAATGTTATCGAAGACACCATAGTTATATGTTGATTAGTAAGTAATTGTCCCAAAAACTCTTTAAAATTATCATCTTCAAAATCAAAAAAATAATTTGTCATTGGATGATAATATCTTCCTTCTTTTTTAAGTCCTAAAATTAATAATCCATTAGATTTTCTATAACATATATAATAATCTCCTTCTAATTGTTGCTTACCTGTTATAAAACTATATTCTTTAATGTATGGGCAAACAAACTCTATACTATTAATATCATTTATTCCACAATTATTAATAAAATTATCTGTTTTATCTTGAGCATATGGAGAAATAAATGAATTATATTTTAAATGTCCTCCAAGAATCATCTTATATATTTTATATGGATCATTGCATACTTCTTTTAATATTTCATAACTATTTTTACCATTTAATAAACTAGTAGATTTTAAATATTCTGTTTTTATTCCAAATAAATGTGCAATTGTTTTCTTAGGAAACACTACTTCGATTACTTCACCATTTGCTAAAAATATTTTATATATCTTTTCATCAAAATTTCTTTTATCGTACCAACTTAAACATTCATTAATTTTTTCACATAACTCATCAAATTCAGATTTACTACTTATTTCTTTTTTCATATTATCCCTTCTTTTGCTTTGATATTCTAACACAAGTAAACATATTTTGTCAAATTAAACATTAAAAAAACAACTAAAAAGTTATTAATTTATTTATCATATTTAGTAATATCAAGTACAATATCATTAATATTTACTTTATTATCTTTTAAACTTAATCTAGGATAATATTCATAATTATCTTTTTTATAAGTAAATTCTAATAATATATTAGACATAGTATCATTAGTATAACTTTTAATAATAAAAGGCTTATTTATTGTTTTAATTAATTCTTCTTTAGATATTTCACCATTATCATTTAATTTAACTCTATATATATTTATATCCATTACATACTTAGGAATAATTAAAAATAATTCTTCACTATCTAAAGTATTCTCTTCCTCATACTCTATTACACTAACATTATCTATTATATTATTATATAATGAAGTTACTTCTAGTTCATTACTTAAATATGCTACTGCAAGTAAAGTATTATTAGTAAAATTAATATTCTTATAACTAGTATTATTTTCTTTCTTAGGAAACATAATTGAAATAAACAAAATAACTATTGCTATAAATAATATTATTGTTATTATTAAACTAGATTTCTTCATTATTATCACATTCCTTTATATAATTATATACCTCATTTATAGTATTATTAAAATTATCAAAATCAACATTAAACCATTTAACATTCATTTGATTATTAAAGAAAGTATATTGTCTTTTTGCATAATGTCTAGAATTCTTTTTTATTAAATCAATAGATTCTTCAAGTGATATTTCATTATTAAAATATTTATATAATTCTTTATACCCTATTCCATTTATTAAAGGCTTAGTAAATACATTATTATCATAGAAATATTTTGCTTCATCAATTAATCCATTATCTATCATTTCATCTACTCTTGAATTTATTATACTATATAATTTATCTCTTGAAGTAGTAAGTCCTATTACAATTACATCATATAATAATTTATTTGTTTTATTATCATTAATTGACTTATTATTTTCTTTATAATAATTTAATGCTCTAATTAATCTTCGTTTATTATTTTTATCTATTACTATATTCTTATCTAATTTAATTAATTCATTATATAGTTCTTCACAAGATAAATTATCATAATTATCATTAATATTTTCTTTGTTTAATTTATAATCATATAAAGCACTTTTAATATATAGTCCTGTACCTCCCACAAAAATAATTCTTTTATTCCTTGAAGTAATATCTTTTATTTTATTTCTAGCATCAATTTGATAATCATATATAGAATAATCTTCATTAACATTTTTTATATCAAATAAATGATGGGGAATACCTTCTTTTTCTTCTTCAGTTATTTTAGCAGTTCCTATATTTAAGTCTTTATATATTTGCATACTATCAGCATTAATTATTTCAGCATTTGATTTCTTAGCAAGACTAACTGATAACTTTGTTTTACCTACACCAGTAGGACCTGTTATTACTATTATTTTTTCCATATACATCACAAATTAATTATATAATATTTTAATGTTTTAGTAAAGAATATTTATTTACTTTTAAATACTAATGTGTTAGAATATAAACTATTAAAAGAAAGAAGTGTGAATACATAATGTTTATCGAAGACTTGTTTGTAGTATCTCTTGATACTAAAAGTAATATAGAAAATACTAATTTGCATAGTCCAAAATATACTATTGTAAAACTTAAAAATCAAAAAAAAGCAATAGATATTTTTACTAAATTAACATATAAAATATATGGAAAAGATAAGTTTATTGAAATTGGTGAAATATGTTGTTATAATCCTACTCCACTTAGTTCAGCAATTAAAGAAGTATTTACTAATTATGATGAAGTATTAATTACTGGCAAAATTAGCGATATAGATTTAATAGCAGTATATGATTACTTAAATGATAAAAATGATGCTAAAAATAATATTAACACAAGTAATAGTTATAATGACTCTAATAGAAATAATAGCAGCAATAATTCAAATACTGGAAGAAATAGTTCTGGTAAATATAAAATATTAACTGAAAAAAGATTTAAAACGGAACCAATTATAGGAAGAGGAAATGAATTAAAAGAATTAATGATTGCACTTGCTAGTAATAATAAAAGTGCTATTCTAGTAGGACCTTCCGGTGTAGGTAAAAGTGTTATTGTTAATGAATTAGCATATTTAATACAAAATGGTAATGTTCCACAATTTCTTAAAGATAAAAAAGTTTTTAAAGTAAATGTCGCAGAGTTTACCGCAGGAACAAGATATCGCGGTGATATGGAAGAAAAATTTAATTCATTAATTGATATAGTAAGAAAAGAAAATGCAATTTTATTTATTGATGAAATACATACTATTGTTGGCGCAGGAACAACTGATGGAGATAAATTAAATGTATCTGAAATGTTAAAACCAGTATTAGATGATGAAAATATTAAAGTTATTGGTACTACTACTAACGAAGAATATAATAAATTCTTTGAAACAACTGCTTTAAAAAGAAGATTTGAAAAAATAAGTATTAATGAACCAGATAATATATTACTTAGTAATATTATTAGAAAAACATTTATAGATTATTTCAATATCACTAATATTTCAGCATTAGAAATAGAACAATATCTAGATAGTATAATCGAAGAATTGATTAAATTAACTTCTAAAAAGAATAGAACTTATAACGATATAGAAAATAATCCATCATTAGTAATAAGTATAATAGATAAAGCATTCGCGGAAAGCAAATTATTAGATAATGAATATTTAGAAATTGATAATATAATTTACGGAATTAAATCTTGTAATAGATTATATAATACTTCGAAAGAAACTACTATAAATAATATAATTAATTTAAATAAAACAAAGCCTAAAACATTATCAAAAGTAATAGAACTTAAAAATCATATGTAATTAGTGTATGATTTTTTCTTTACAAATATGAAAAAATAAGGTACAATTATATATGTGATAGCATGAGAAAAATACTAATTAGTTTAATTAATTTATATCAAAGTATTCCTGGTAATTTTCATAATTATTGTAGATATACTCCATCTTGTTCAGAATATATGAAACAAGCAATTATTAATTATGGAGTATGTAAAGGATTACTATTAGGAATAAAAAGAATATTAAGGTGTAATCCCTTTGGATCATATGGTTATGACCCAGTAATTAAGGAGGAAAAAAATGAAAATTAAAAAACTATTTATATTAGGAATATCTACCCTACTTTTAACAGGCTGCTTTTTTAAAAGAGATTCAATGGAAAATATAGATATATATACTACAATATATCCCATAAATTACTTAACAACTTATTTATATGGAGATTATTCTAAAGTTCATAGTATATATCCTTCCGGAGTTAATATAAATGAATTTAACTTATCTGATAAAAAAATAAGTGAATACTCTAAAAGTGATTTATTTATCTTTAATGGTCAGGATAAAGATAGAGATTATGCAGTAAGTATGATTAATAAAAATAACAATTTAAAAATTATAGATACTTCACTTAGTATAACTTATGATTATTCAGTTACAGAATTATGGATTAATCCAAACAACTATTTAATGATGGCACAAAATATTAAAAATGGCTTAAATGAATATATAAGCGATCCTTATATAAATAAGGAAATAGATAAAAAATATGAAGAATTAAATAAATCATTATCTAAATTAGATGCTTATCTTAAAGAAACATTAAAAGATGCCGAATACAATACTATCGTTACAGATAGTGATGAATTAAGATTTTTAGAAAACTTACTTACTGATAAATCATTTACAGTAATATCATTAGATAAAACTGATGAAGTAAATATAACATATACTGTAAAAGATGGCGACACACTTGATACCATTGCTAAAGAAAATAATATAACAAAAGATAGTATTATTAAATTAAATAATTTAGAAAATGGAAAAATAACTACTGGTCAAAAATTAGATTTAACAATTAAAATAGTATCTAATAATAATATAGCAAAAGCAAAGAAACTAATTGCAGATAAAAAGATAAAATATATTTATACTACTTCTGATACAAATGGTGAAATAGTTAAAGAATTAACTAATGATTATGATATTGAAATAATTAAATTAAATAATATGTCTACAATTGATGGTGGTGTTACTAATACTAATGAAAATTATTTAACTATAATGAATAGTAATATTGAATTATTAAGAAAAGAATTATATAAATAATATTAAAAGAATCTACTATAAAGTAAATTCTTTTTTATAGTCTAAAGAAAAAAATGTACATTTTCGTACATTATTTATTTTTCTTATCTTTTAAATCTTCGAAAATAGTAGCAATTGATGCAACACTAGATAATTCACTTGGTATAATTATTTTAGTAGACTGGCCATCCGCAACTTTTTCTAAAGCTTCTAATGATTTTAAGGCAATTACTGATTTATCAGCATTAGCTTTTCTTAATAATTCTATGCCTTTGGCTTCTGCTTCTTTTAATTTAAGTAGGGCTTCTGCTTCACCTTCAGCAATCTTAATTTGTGATTCTTTCTTAGCTTCTGCTTTTAAAATAGCACTTTCTTTTTCACCTTCAGCAAGTAAGATACTAGATTTTTTTTCACCTTCTGCTTGAAGTATTTTTTCTCTTCTTTCACGTTCTGCACGCATTTGTTTTTCCATAGCTTCTTGAATATCATGTGGAGGTAAAATATTTTTAACTTCTACTCTATTTACTTTAATTCCCCACGGATCTGTTGCTTCATCTAAAATAACTCTCATTTTAGAATTAATTATATCTCTTGAAGTTAAAGTTTGATCTAATTCTAATTCTCCAATTAAGTTTCTTAAAGTAGTTGCAGTTAATGTTTCAATTGCCCCGATTGGTCGTTCTACTCCATAAGTATATAATTTAGCATCTGTTACTTGTAAATATACAACAGTATCTATTTGCATAGTAACATTATCTTTAGTAATTACTGGTTGAGGTGCAAAGTCTAAAACTTGTTCTTTTATACTAACAACATTAGCAATTCTATCTATAAAAGGAACTTTAAAATGTAATCCATTCTCCCAAGTTGTATAATAACTTCCTAATCTTTCTACTACATATCTTTTAGCTTGTGGTACAATTTTAATATTTGGTAGTACCAATACCAATACAATAACTAATATAACTATTAATACAGGCATTATTTATCACTCCATTTCTCTACCTTTAATTTAACACTATTAATTTCTAGTATTTTTACATAATCATTAACTTTTAATTCTTCATTAGAATAAGCACTCCACACTTTACCATCTACTTTTACCTCATAAATTGAATTATCAAGAATATTTGTTACTATTCCTTTCATACCAATAATTCTATCTATGTTAGTTTTAGTATTTTTTACTTTAAATAATTTTAACAAATACTTTCTAGTAGTAATCATAAGTATAGTACCTAATATTACAAAAACTCCAAAACATATTATAAAGTCTACATTAAATAATGATAATATTAAACTAACTATACCTGACGCTATAAACCAAATAGATACTAATCCTACAGTTAAAGCTTCCCATATACTAAGTATAACAATTATACCTAACCAAATCCATACTTCCATAACTATTCCTTTCTAATTAAATTATACCAAAAATACGTATTATTGTCTATAAAATTAAATATTTTTTCCCTTTGCATAACATTTTATGTTATTCCAAGACTTTTTAAAACCTAAAGTTATTAAAAGAGTTCTGAGTATATAATCTCAAAACTTAGTATTTTATAATAATTATATATTAAATTAGATTTAAAGAAGTTGCTATCTTCTTTATTTCTTGAACTGGTTTATTAATAGCTAGAGATATTTGTTTAAATGTAAATTTGTTCTTTATCATATTTGTTATCATTTCGTTTGTATTATTTTCTATTCCTTGCTCGATGCCTTGTTCAATTCCACGTTCAAAGAAAAGTTTCTTATTTTCTTCCATCTGCATCTCATCAATTTCTTTTCTTTCTTCATCGGTTAATATTTGGCCTAATATATCATATGTTTTAACGTAGTTATCACATCCAAAAAACTTTACTAAAATAGTTTTATAACTTCTATCACCATTATAATATAACTTATCATACTTTTCAAGTGATATTAAGACAATAATAAAGTTTTCGAATAATACATCGCTCATTTTTTCACCAATTACTTTGTATATTTCATCTTTATTTTTATCTTTATAATAAACATCTTCTTTTTTATTAGCATTTATATTTAATTGTACTACTACTCTTTCACTCATTTTAGAAACCTTACTACCCTTTTTTTCTATAATACTATTCATTTTACAAATATATAAGAAATTCTTATATTTTACTTCTTCAAAATTACTACTATTTATTTCTAAATCAATATAATATTTATTATCTAATAATACTATAAAATCAGTATATTTTTTTCTTTCATTATAACTATCTAATAATAATTCATTATTTAGTATTACTAATTCTACATTATATGGATCTAGTTTTAAATCTAATGCATATATTAAAAGTTTTTTTAATAGTATTATGTTCTTACATAATAAAGTTTTAACAAATCTATCATTAAATAAAGATATAAACTTTCTTATTTCTTTCTTTACTTCTTCATCTAGTTCTAGCATGTATTCTCTATTTATTACTTGTTCTGTAACCATTGTGCCCCTCCTTTGTATAATAATTATTACCCAAATTATTCTTTAATTAATTTAAGTCCATGTCATCTTTTCTTACCTCCCTACATTATAATTATTATAAAAATATTTGCGTTTTACTTCTTTTTTTATAAAAAAAATACATCTTGGTACAAATATTACCAATAATGTATTAAAATTAAACAAAAAAGAAAGAACCTCATAATTGAGATTCTAATTAAATAAACTTCTTATATAATCTTTTACATCTTGTAAATCAGTACTTAGATTATCTATTTTAGTACCTCCACCTTGGGCAAATACTTTACTTCCTCCACCATTACCAGAACATTTTAAAGCAAGTTCTTTAATAATTGGACCACAATTTATTTTATCACTATTAGTTTTTGCTACAAAGTTAACGTTATTATCTTTAACATTAGCAAGTAATATAAAGTATTCATTGTATTTATTACCTAGTGCATCTACTAAACCTTTTAATACAGGTATTTCATAATCACTAGTTATTGCTACAATCATAGATAAATCATTAACTTTAATTACACTATCTAAGAATGCTGATAAATCACTTACAGAAAGTTCACTCTTTTTATTTAAGAATTCTTTTTCTAATTCTTTTACTCTTAATTTCATATCATTTACAGAATTTCTTAATCCTATAACATCACTATAACTATCTAATACATCTTTATAAACATTAAAATCAAAGTCAAGTTTAATATTAAGTTTAGATGATTCTAATAAGATTTTCTTTGCTTTTTCTAATAATTTAGATATTTCATCACGATATGGAGATACTTCGATTGACATCATTTTTTCTATATGAGTATCTGTACTTCCTAGTATTCTATAAACATTTGATCCTTTATTTTCTATGGATAATATAGCAATTCTATTGATATCTTTAGAATTTTTAACATGAGTTCCTGCGCATAACTCTTTTGAATCTCCAATAGTAACTACTCTTACATTACTTCCATATTTATCTTCAAATAAAGCCATTGCACCAAGTTTAATTGCATCATTTAATGGCATTATTTCTATTTTGGTATCTACTGCCATATTAACTCTTTCATTAGCACGTCTTTCTACATCAAGTATTATTTCATCACTTAATTTTCCTTGATAAGTAAAGTCAAATCTAAAGGTATTTTCATCTACTTTTGAACCTGCTTGATGAACTGAGTCAGTTAATAATTCTTGTAATGTTTTTTGAATTATATGAACACTACTATGATTTTTACAAGTATCTAATCTTTTTTGTTTATCTACGCTTGTTTTTACTTCCATACCAGTACTTAATGTACCATTTATTACTTCAATGAACATTAAATGTTGTCCATTTGGAGCTTTAATTACATCAAGAACTTTAGCATTCATTATATCAGTCATAATATAACCTGTATCTGCTACTTGTCCACCTGACTCAGCATAAAATGGTGTTTCTTCTAAAACAACATAACCATTATCAGTAATACTATCTACAAATTTATTATCTTTAATTAATGTTATAATCTTAGTAGTATTTTCTAATACATCATAACCTACAAATTTACTTTCTTCTTTATAATTAATTAATAATTCATTTTGGATATTCATTGAATTATCTACTTTTCTATTATTTCTTGCTAATTCTTTTTGACCTTTCATGTATTTTTCAAAATCACTTTTATTTACACTAAATCCTTTTTCTTCAGCTATTTCAATAGTAAGTTCAATTGGAAAACCATAAGTATCATATAGTTTGAAAGCATCTTCACCACTAATTTCTTTAACATTAGAATTAAATAATTCCTCTAATCTTTTTTCTCCTGATAATAATGTTCTTTGGAATAGTTCTTCTTCTTTGGTAATTAATTTTTTTATTTCAGAAATATTATTATTTAAATTACGATATACTCCAATATATTTATCTACTACTACATCTACTAAGTCTGCTAAGAAACTTTTATTTATTCCTAATTTCTTACCCATTCTAACAGATCTACGTAGTAATCTTTTAAGTACATAACCTCTACCATAATTATCAAATACTGCACCATCACTTAGGGCAAATACTAATGTTCTTATATGATCTGCTATTACTTTAAATTCCATTTGTCCTTTATATAAAACTTTAGATATTTCTTCTATTTTATTTATAATTGGCATAAATAAATCTGTTTCATAGTTAGTTTCTGTTTCTTGCATAATACAAGCCATTCTTTCTACACCCATACCAGTATCTATATTTTTATGAGGTAATTCTTTATATTCACTTCTTGGAATACCTTCTTCAGCATTATATTGGCTAAATACATTATTCCATATTTCAATATATCTATCATTTTCTATTTCTTCTTGAAGTAACTTAATACCTAGTTTCTTTTTATCATATTTTTCTCCACGATCATAAAATATTTCAGAATCTGGTCCACTAGGTCCTTCGCCTATTTCCCAGTAATTACCTTCTAATTTTATAATATGGGAAGGTTCTACTCCTACTTTAACCCATGTATCATATGCTTCAGTATCATCAGGATATACTGTCATATAAAGTTTATCTTTTGGTATACCATAATATTTATCACTAGTTAATAATTCAAAAGCCATTGTAATTGCTTCTTTTTTAAAATAATCTCCAATAGAAAAGTTACCTAACATTTGAAAGAAGGTATGATGTCTAGCAGTCTTACCTACACTTTCAATATCTCCAGTTCTTATACATTTTTGTACACTAACTAATCTTTTATTTTCTGGTACTACTCTACCATCAAAATATTTTTTTAATGGAGTAACACCAGCATTTATCCATAATATACTTGGATCATCTTTTGGTATTAATGGAGCACTTTCTATTACAGTATGTCCATGAGATTTAAAATAATCAAAATAAGTATTTATTATTTGTTCTCCAGTTAATTTCTTCATCTTAATCATTCCTTTCTAGTATTTCTTCTAATCTAGTTTTATATTCTTCAATTGTACCATTATTTAATATATAATAGTCTGCCATTGCAATTGGAGGAGCTTTAGCAATATTCTCTACTTCTGCTATATCTCTTGCACTTGCTTCTTCATTAGTTAATGGTCTTACTTCTCTTATACTTAATCTATCATATCTAATATCTTTATCACATACTATGGCAATAATTTTTAATTCAGGAAAATTCTCTTTTAATATTTTAACTTCATCATAAGAATATACTCCATCTAAAACAGTATTACCATTATTAAAACATTCTTTTATTTTTGGTAATAAGACAATAGCAAATGCTCCCATACCAAGTTCACTTCTTAATTTTTCTCTCATCATCTTTTCGTTTTCAGGATTTACTTCAAGATTAGCTTCTTTTAACTTATCCATAGTAACTCCTCCAAAATAAACTTTATTAAATCCTTTACTAACTAAATAATCTGACGCTATAGATTTACCACTTCCACACATTCCTACTATTGCATATAATTTATTCATAATTTCATTCCTTTCTTATAGAAAAAGAATGATACCTAAGGAGCATAAATATGCGGTACCATCCTTTTATTACTTAATTTACATAACGGCTTTTAACCGGCAGGTATTAACTGCACTAAAAAGTAGCTTCAATTAACATTTATATTCATTTACACCAACCATGAACTCTCTAAGATAAATAATTAATTTACTAATCTTTTTTAAGTTTTATCGATAATTAATATATCATATTTTTTATTTAAAATCAATATCATTTTATATTATTTATTGAATTATTAAAAATATCTTTAACTTTATTTAATAATTCTTTTTCATCTATTTTATTTACACTTGTACCATTAGTAGCATTATTCCAATCTACATTAAAATTAAATGATGAATTAGTAGATAAAGTTTGTCCTATTAACATAAAGAAATTACCCACAGCATTTTGTTCAGTTGCAGTAAGTTCATCAATTAAAACATATCCAATTGTAAAAGCAGTAATAGTTAATAATCTATGTAATTCTTTAGCATTCATACTAAATTATATAAAATTTTTATAAAATAATACTTAAATATTATATAATTTCTTCCATAACTTTTATTTCACTACCTACATAAATCATATAATAAATATTATTTTTTAACAATACTAATTAATATATATTTAATCAAATATTCATAATATTTATTATCATTATAACTTACTTTTTTTACAATATCTAAATTATTTAAAACAATATAATTAATATTAAATTTATCAATATTATAATAATTGATATCAAATAACTTACATATCTTTTCATCATTATTAAATACATAATATTTATTCTTTTTTAAAATAAATATTATATATTCCTTATATATTTTCTTTATAAATTCATATCTATTTTTCATAATAATAATTAATTATTATTATAGTTATAGGAATAAAACGTATTTTATTCCATCTATAATTTTTATTTTGCATAAAGCAAGGATAATTTATGTAATTTATCCTATATCTTATTTAGCCTTAACATAAATAAGCAAACAAAGATAAATTGCTCTAAAAGTGGTATAGCCATTGTTAGCGTTATTGTTATTAAGATTCGCCGTGTTGTTAAGATTGAACGAATTGTTCGAAGAAGCACTAAACACTTTTATGAAAAATTACCCTAATTAATTAATACCAATACTTATTAATAATATTTTCTATATCAATCCTTCGTGCAAATTTATAACTAGTTTTAAGTACATTTATACTAGTAAAAGCACTACTAAAACTTATTAAATCATTATCATATTGATATTTAATTTTCTTAACCTTTTTCTTTAATTTTTTCTTATTAGAATTACTAATTCTAATAATAGTTTTTTTATTAATTACTTTAAAATTATATCCTAAAAAAGATATACCACAAGTATTAGATTTAATCATAGTTTTATTCTTATTAACTTTTAAATGATATATATCATTTAAAATATTAATTATCTTATCCCTAACAAATTCTAAATATTCCTTATCATGATGTATTAAAATATAGTCATCCATATATACAATAAAATCTTTTATATGTAAATTGTGTACAATATAATGATGTAATTTATATAAATAAAATATACCAAGAAACTGACTAGTCATTAATCCTAAAGCAAGACCTTTACCTTTTTCATACAGAATAATATCAGAATACTTATCTATATATTTACTAATATATGAATTAATATAACTATAATTAGTACTATCAATAATATTACAAATAATATTATATTCCCTACTATCTAATTTATCAATTAATAAACTTTTTAATACATTATGGTCTATACTATAAAAATATTTATAAATATCAAGTTTTAAAAAATAAAATTTCTCATATTTTTTATTTCTTTCAATCATTTTCTTTAATAATTTAATTCCATAATCTAATCCCATATTCTTTCTAGTAGCAACATTATTATTAATTAAATATTTATTTAATTTATTATATAAAATATATCTAGCAACATAATGATTAATAATCTTATCAATAATATTTTCACTCATTATTAATCTAACCTTAGGATCCTTAATTAAAAATAAATAATAATATCCACCCTTATAACTATCAGTATTTAGTATATTATAAATATATACCAAATACTCCATCTTAAATCTCTCAAACTTTATTATCTTATCTTTATTTCTAACATTAACTCTAACCTCATTATATATATCTATTAATTCTTTAAACTTAACCATGAATTCACCATTAAATGTATTTGATTAAGTAAATTAATAGACTTAAATAATTGTTTTTCACTAATATATTTCTTAAAATAAAATCTATTCAAATAACTATTTAATAAACTAATATATACAATTATTTCAGTTAAACACTCTTGTTTAACTGAAATACTATCTACATTATTAGCACGCATAATATACTCTAATAACTTATAACTATTATCTATTATTTTATCCTTATAATAATATTCTCTTCTTGGAACATTACTAATTAAATTATCAAGATTATCTATAAATAATAAAGTCTTATCTAATATCTTAAAATCTCTATTTAAAATACTCATAAATAATATAGAAAATTCTTTCTAAATCACTCTTATTACATTTCTTAATCTTATCAATAATCATATTAACCTTATTATCTATATCAATTTTATCTAATGCTCTATCCTTAAATTTTAAATAATTATTCCTATTCTTAAAATCCTTTATAATATTATCTTTATCCCTAAATATAACATTATAATTAATAGTATTATCCTCCAAAGTATTTATAATCTTATTATAAACACTATCAGGAAAACCTACCTTATTATTATCCATTATTTTATAACCAAATAATAAATTAAATATATAAGCATCTATTTCATATACATTATAAAATTTATTATTAGTCTTAATTATATTAATACTTTCTTTCATAATCACAATATTAATATTATATTTATATACTAGTATCGGCTAGACAAATCTAGCACGATACATCTAACTAGCTAACTTTATTTGATATGGCTTACTAATTGAACCGTCTCCTGCATATACTTGTACATTAGATTTAAGATACAAGACTGGACGAGTGACATAGCCATTGTTAGCGTCAAAGCTATTAAGAGCCGCCGTGTAGTTAAGATTGAAGGAATAACCCGAAGAAGCACTACAATGTGTAACTGTCCGTTCGTAAGTTTCTTTTTTTAGCCAAGATGAGCCACCACAAGCACTAGTACTATAACTACCTAGATTAGTTGTTCTAGCACAACTAGATGATAATACAGAATATCCATAATCAGATGCATACATTAATCCAATATACCCTGTTGTAGTTGATGCTGTATTACCACTATAAATAGAATCTCTTTCACCTGTATAAAACGCTTCTGCTGTATAACTAGCACTGTCTTTTCCACCAAGATACCAAGTTACATTTTCTACCATAGCCCTATATTCACTTTGTATTCCAGTTTCTGTATAATCACAATTACCTGTAATAGAAGTACTATCCTGATAGCAATTACCACCGCTTGTTCCATCAGTTGCATTATAATAATTTGTATTTAATAAATTATATAGTGATGATGTTGCCCAATTGTTTTTATTTGATTTATCCCAAGCATATCCTCCAAGAGAGTCATTTCTTATTATTTTAGTTAGATACTCTCCTGTTTTACCATGAGAAGATGCATCAAATACTCCGATTATCCTCCATAGTTCATTATTAAAATATATATAATTATTTGGATTCTTTCCTTCATATCGATAACCAATACTTACATTTTGAATATTTTCATTATATGTTCCAGTTTGAAAGTAAAACACAACATTATCAGGTTGAGTAGAAGCACTACTATCTTTACTATAACTTATTGTTATAGTATTAGATGTTGTTAAGTTACCTAAATAAAAACATTCATAAGAAGAATTAGAAATTCCTTTTAATGATTTTATTTGTGTATTATCCTTTTTTATAGTTGTATAATCATAATTCTTTTCAGATTGTTGCATATAACACATTTGGTAATACCCATTTGTTGATACATTAAATGATATTGTGCTTGTTTTACTATCAGTATGATTTGTACTTGTCCAAGTTTTATCTGTATCACTCCAAGTGAATGGATAAGTTGCATCATTTGATAAATTTGAATAAGAACTTTGTGCTAATTTATTTCCACTAGCAGTAAATGTAGAATTATCAATTGAGGCCATTTCATTAACCAGTTGTCCTGTTCCTTGTGTAGTACCTGCTAAACCTTTAATATAATTATTTATGTTTGTTGGTGTTTTACTAGTAAAAGATATATTACATGATACTTTACCTGTTATATTATTTATTCTTGCTACCCATTTACTATAATTCCATGAACCTTTAGCATTAGTACAATTAACTTCTACTTCATAATCTCCTTTTGAAGGAAAAGAATCAATAGAATTACCATCTAATGAAGTAGAATACTTTACTCCATTAACTGTAAAAGATTTACTATCTTTTTTTTGATTAATGATAACTAATGTTATCATTAATATAACTATTAGTATATAAATATAACTTTTCTTCATATTCTATATCCTTTCTAAATATTTTAATAATTTTTTTAATTTTATATCTTCCAATTTATTAATAACATAGCTCTTTCATTTTCTTTATTAACTTTATTTAATAACTCTTTATAACTAGTTACTCTACCTATATATTTAGTTAATTCTTTACTAGTTTTAACTATATAACTTACATTCATACTTCTTAATCTAGATAATACTAAATCAATAGATTTATCTGTAAATGAAGTACACATAATACCATTATTATTATATAATTTATATTTAGTTAAATTATGAATAATAATAGCATCTTCATTATAAGTATTATAGAATAATCCTATTTTAATTAATATAATACTATTTTTATATTCATTTTTTAAATTATAATAATCTTTCATAGTTAACCTCCTTTCTTTATTAATGAAAAGATATCTTATGTTTTTCCATCAATAAAGAATATATCATAGTTAACTATCAGTTTACTTATTATCTTTTGATATATATATATATATATATATTGAACAAATGTTTGAATTCATTAAAATCACTATCTTTCTTATTTTTATTATTGTCGGTCGGATAAATCCGACATTGACATTTTAATATCCTATTTTATATGGGTCTGTTATAGTACCTGATCCACTTATTTTTTGGACAATAGAATTAAGATATAAGACTGGACGAGTGGTACAACCAACGCTAGCGCTATAGTTATTAAGATTCGCCGTGTTGAAAAGATTGAACGAAAAATTCGAAGAAGCACTATTGTGAGTAACTGTCCATTCGTAAGTTTCTTTTTTTAACCAAGATGAACCACCACAAGCACTAGTATTATAACTACCTAGATTAGTTGTTCTAGCACAACTAGATGATAATACAGAATATCCATAATCAGATGCATACATTAATCCAATATACCCTGTTGTAGTTGATGCTGTATTACCACTATAAATAGAATCTCTTTCACCTGTATAAAACGCTTCTGCTGTATAACTAGCACTGTCTTTTCCACCAAGATACCAAGTTACATTTTCTACCATAGCCCTATATTCACTTTGTATTCCAGTTTCTGTATAATCACAATTACCTGTAATAGAAGTACTATCCTGATAGCAATTACCACCGCTTGTTCCATCAGTTGCATTATAATAATTTGTATTTAATAAATTATATAGTGATGATGTTGCCCAATTGTTTTTATTTGATTTATCCCAAGCATATCCTCCAAGAGAGTCATTTCTTATTATTTTAGTTAGATACTCTCCTGCTGTACTTACATCAAATACTCCAATTATCCTCCATAGTTCATTATTAAAATATATATAATTATCGGGATTCTTTCCTTCATAGCGATAACCGGTTTCATTTACTACTTGTCCTGTTCCTTGTGTAGTACCTGCTAAGCCTTTAATATAATTATTTAAATAAGTTTTATTAGTTTTAGTGGTATATGTTATACCACATTTTGCTTTATTTTTTGTTATATTGGATATTTCATAACTTTGAGATTTATAATCAAATGTTATTGTTGCATCACTACAAGTAGTATCTATATCATAACCACTAGATAAAGGAAATGTTGTTGTTTCTACGCCATCTACTTTAAAACTATTTATTTCAATATCTCCTCCTTCTATACACATTTCTACATTACCTGTTAAACTACCATTTTGCATAGAAATAGGATTTTCCATATTACCATCTATATAGATAATTAATTTATAATATGTTGTTTTAGTAATAACTTTATCTTTGATTAAGTCAATTGAACTTCCACTACTTATATTAGAAAAATCTCCTTTTAATATTTCTGTATAATTAGTTTTATCTGTACTAGACATTAATGCATACTTAAATGAAGTTTCTTTTAAATTATTAGTTATTGTACTAATATTAAAACTTACATTTAAGGGAGTAGTATTAGAACTTGCTGCTACTGCTCTAAAGGCAATTACTTCTCCATCTTTTTCATAATCAAATACTGGTCCTATATTAGATACAGTTATATCTTCTCCACTTTTACAAGTAATTCCTTCGGTAGAATATTCTCCTATTCTAAAAGTTAATTCAGTATTATTTGTACTAGTCCATAATTTTAAAGCAAAAGTACCTACTAAAGTTATTGCAATAATACAAGCAAATATTATTGCAATATCTAAATACTTCTTTTTATCTATTTTTAACTCTTTTATTTTATTCATATAAAGTACCTCTATTCTTTTTACCAATGGGTATTTTATTATTTTTATAATCTAATAAAATAATATCATATTTTTATAATTTATACAAGTAATTTAAGAAAATAAAATTAAAAAATTATATAATTATACAAACATTTGTTACTTTTTTATTAGTTATTAGTTAATTTTATTTACAAACTATTTTTAATATGTTATTATAAACATTAAGGAAATATCTAGTGTTGGTACTAACCGTTTTTTCAAGGGGGTTTTGACCTTTTTGAAAGGTGGTGATGCTTATGAGAAAATTAGAGAAGAAGTTTTTTAATTTTATTGTAATGCAATTTATTATAAATGTATTATTAGTTTCACTAATTATATATTTATACATAACAAAAGTACCAACCTGTTTAGGCTAGTACTATACAGAAAATCTGGCTAGTATCTAACTTAGGCAAACTAGATACTTCCTTTTTTAATATATGTAGGTTTTATCTACATATACATTATACAATATTTTTTCATTTTATGCAAGTATCAAACATTTGTTACTTTTTTATTAGTTATTAGTTAATTTTATTTACAAACTATTT
>ERZ779643.62-NODE-62-length-98258-cov-4.486421_pt1 | contig 98258 bp, 85 predicted proteins | sample MGYA00511564_ERZ779643 | MGnify/ENA primary metagenome ERZ779643 (study PRJEB29588, sample SAMEA2147114) | human gut metagenome | biome: human gut; feature: human-associated habitat; material: faeces | place: Denmark | collected 2008/2010 ...
CGTTACGGGATTGGCTGTCTGTGTCATATGTGACACAATATCCAGTGCCACCTATTTTCTCGTTTCCCCTTGAGGGGAAGTCCCGCGAAGCGGGAAAGGGTGTACGGGGCAGAGAACTGATAGGATGCTCCATCGCGGTCCTGACCGCCAATCGGCGGCCTACGTCATGCGGCATGAATAAACATTCTCCTCCCGAAAAGGTCGGTTCTAAGACTGCTCCGCAATCTTCCATATATGAAGCCGGTACGCCCCAAGGAGGCTTCCTTCCGGCGTTACTGCCGGCACTTCGATGCCTGCCATGAGACTGCCATCATCGGAAATGGCTATGTTCTGCAGGGGGCCGGCAGTGTGGAAGCGGCAGATGCGTCTGCCGTCAGCAAGGTTCACCGCTTCGGCGCCGTGGGCTTTATAATCGTGGTTTCTCACGTTCCTTCCCACGGCCAGAGCAGCCACTCCCTTTGCTGCATCAAGGGCTTCGATTTCACCGCCGGTACTGTATTTCCAGCGGAAGGTGCCGGAAAGGTCAAAGAAAAAGAGGCTGTTGCTGGAGGGGTGGATCACCGGGGACGGCATCTGCCAGTTATCCCGGCTGAAGGTGTTGATGGTGTCGAAGATCACCCCTTCCGGCACAAAGAGGGCATCCCTTCCGGCTGCGAAAAACCAGGTGCCGTTCATTTCCTTAGGCTCCGCCAGAGTGCGCTGCCAGAGGATGTGGCCCTCTTTGTCGAAGAGGAAGGCCCTGCCGTCGCTGGTGATGGTGGAAAGGTAATTTCCCCCTTCTTCCCACACCGGCCCGTTTCTCATGGTCACCGATCCGAAGTGGGGCGCTGTCTCTATGACAGTGCTGTGAAGCAGTGTACCATCCCTGCCATCCAGCACATATATGTTTTTATTATACTCCAGATTTTCTATTTTGGATTTATCATAATTGGCGGTTCCAAAGGCAAAAGAGCTGCCATCTTGTGAAATTTCGCCCCAGTTCACCCAGCCGTCCATGGCATGGTCTTTGGGAAAGCGCCATCTTTCTTCTCCTGAAGGGGTGAAGGAAACCACCCGGCTCAGGTAGCCCCGCTGTCCACTGTCGGTTATGGTGAAGCGATAAAAGACAGCATATATATTTCCTGCCCGGTCGGTGGAAATATGAATGGTCTGGGGATCCGCCCGAATATCCGGTTCGCCGCCGATGACGTCAAAACCCTTGAATTTCCAGAGAATGTCGCCGGAAGAGGTGTTCATGGCATAGAGGTATCCGTCGGGGCTTTTTTCTCCCACATACACCCTTTTTCCGTCAGGCGAAAGAGCGAGGGAGCGGATGAGTCCGCTTCCTATGGGGTGGCTCCATTTCTCCCCGCCCTCTTTGGATAGAAGGCGAAGTTCCCCATTGGCCGTACCCACCAGCCATCCACCGGAAGGTACATAGCGTATTTGTCCGCCCTCAAAGCCCATGCGGTCGTAATTTCTTCCGGCCATTTCCCCCAGCGGCACCACGATGCCATCGTCCTGATTGTGGGGCGTAAACATCTGCCAGGGCGTGCGGCTTCCTGTCACCCAGAACAGAGTGAGCCAGGTAGCAAAGAGAAGAAAGAACAGGCCTGTCGTTTTCCACTGTTTCATAGATACCATTTCGTCCAGTCATAAATGATGCGCAGAGCACCGAAGTAAATCCCCTTTTGGGAAAGAATATAGAGCACCTTGGAGGCACCGCAGAAAAGTACAAACAGGAGGAACAGAAGGGAAACCCCTTTTTCTCTTCCTTTCCAGGGCGGGCCCTTCCTTTCCTTGGCCAGGAAAAGGCCCCGGCTGGTGACGGAAAGAGACAGAGTCTGGGCCCGGCGAAGGCAGCGGGCCAGCAGGGGTTTGATCATGTAGGGAATGTGCCGCAGCACCTGATGCCTCCCCTTTTCAGAACCGCTTCGAAGCTGCAGGGCCGTCATGACCTCCCCCGCCTCTGCCGCCAGAATGGGAAAGAAGCGGATGGCTGTCACCAGCATGAAGGAGGCCTGGGGCGATAAGTGCCAGGCGGTGAGTCCTTTGAGAAGATCCCTGGGGTCGCTGGTCCAGCATACCAGGAGGCCCAGGGAAATCATGGATGCCGTGCGCATGCCCTGGACAGCGCCGTAAATAATGCCTTCCCGGTAAATATAAAGGCCGCCGGTCAAAGATCCCAGCAGGGGAAATCCGGGAGAAATGAGCATAATGAGAGGCGTCCTTGGATTCTGGCTGAAAAAGAGAGCCTGGCTGGAAATAGAACCCCAGAGACCCAGCAGGAGAAAAATAGAAAGCACTTTCCATTTGTACACCGGCGTTTTTCCTAAAAAATGAAAAAGAAGGGTTAGTGTGAAAAGGATGAAAAGGCTTCGTCCATTGTCCACAATAATCATCATAAAGGCGTAGAGAAGAAGGAAGGACAGCTTCGTCCTGCCGTCCAAAGCGGAAATCACTGATTTCCTGTCGCTCCCTTCAAAGGTCTGTCTGAATGACATGGGCCATCACCTCCTCTATGGTTACGCAGGGTTCGATAGCAAGGTCTTCCGATACATCCATCATAGGCGGCAGGGACAGGCCGCTTTCCTTCATGAGCTGCCGGCTGCTGAACAAGCAGTGGGGACTGCCCTCTGCGATGATGCGCCCTGCCTTCAGGACATAGACTTTTTCTGCCAGCTCCGCCGCCAGCTCCATGTCATGGGTGCAGAGGAAAATGGTTCTTCCCTCTCCTGCAGCCAGGCGCAGCATATCCCGGATATCCGTAAGGCTCTTCTGGTCCTGTCCGGTGGTAGGCTCATCCAGAATGAGAAGGTCATTATCCTTTCGGGCCAGAAGGGCGCCGAATACCACCCGGAGCCTCTGCCCCTTGGAAAGGGCCAGGGGAAAATCATGGCGGTAGTGGGCCAGATGGAGCTTATGGAGAAGTTTGTCCAGTTCCTCTTCTGTCATGTCTTTGTTGTTCCAGGTCAGCTCTTCAGCCACCGAATCAGTCAGCAGCATCAGGTCCGCCTCCTGCCGCATGAATCCCACATGGTGTCTTTCTTTTTCTGCCGGCTTTCCATGGATAAGCACTTCCCCGGAAGACGGAGAAAGGAGGCCGGCCAGAAGATTTAAAAGGGTGGATTTGCCGGCACCGTTAAAGCCCATGAGGGCTGTGATGCTCCCTTTTTTCACGGTAAAGGAAATCCCCTTCAGGGTCTCCTCCGAGACGCCGGGATAGGTGTAATGAATGTCCTTTCCTTCCAGAATCACTTCTCCTGAAGGGTTGGGCCGGGCCGGTTCCACATGGGGCCGAAAGGAAATTCCTGCCTTTTGGATTTCCATAACCGTCGCTTTCCTGTCCGAGGAAGCTTTCGGCAGATGAAGGCGCCGGGCCAGCTTCACCATCTGGGGTTCCCGGATGCCGTACACTTCGGTATCCCCCATTTCATTCCACGCCTTCTCTGTAGGACCGTCATACACCAATTTCCCCCTGTCCATAATGCAGAGCCTTGGAAAATGGGCAGCCAGCTCATTCACCCGGTGTTCCACCATAAGGATAGTCATGTGGTCCTTTTCATTCAAACTGTGAAGGAGGGAAAGAAAATCCTTCACACCCTCCGGATTCATCTGACTCACCGGCTCGTCAAGAATGAGGAGCTTTGGATGGGTAACGAGGATGGATGCCAGGGCCAGCCGCTGCCGCTGTCCTCCGGAAAGGGCATGAATGCTCCTGTCTTCCATGCCCGAAAGGCCCACCTTCTCTAAAGCTCTTGACACTTCCCTTCGGATAACCGATGGCTCTTCTCCCCGGTTTTCCAGGGCAAAGGCTGTCTCGTCTGCCACAGTCATGGCAAAGAGCTGGTCGTCCGGAGTCTGGTATACCGTGCCTGCTGTAAGGCCGATATCTTCAGGCGTCATGCTGAAAATATTCCTGCCGCACAGCGTCATGGCGCCCCTCTTTTCTGCATCCTCCAAAAGGCCCGTCACAGCCTTGATGAGGGTGGATTTCCCGCATCCCGACCGCCCGGCCAGGAGCACCATTTCTCCTTCATCCACCGACAAATCCAGATGGCTGATAGTTTCCTTCTTTCTTGAAAGGTAACGGCAGGAGAAATCCCTGATATCCAGTATCATGATCCCATCACCTGCCTTAAGCGGCTTCCCGTCTTCCAGCCCAGGAAACTTCCCAGACTGCTGTAGAGAAGGCCGTTAATCACCATGTAAAGACCGATGAACCAGTCCGCATAATAAAGCCGGTAGAAAAGCATAAGCTGCTGCATGTTTACAAAAGTAATCCCCGCGTCGCACAGGCCCAGCATCAGGGAAATGAAAAGGCCGTAAGGCAAAGTCAATGTTTTCTTCCTGTAAAAGCCGGTGATGTAAAGAGTTCCTTCGATAACCACAATGGAAAAAGCAGTCAGCAGGATGCCCACCGGTGTGACCCGTCCGAACAGTACGGCAGAAAGGAGCCAGCGGATCAGGAAGAAAAGAGCCGTCACTCCGGGGCGCCGGAAAAGAACCAGCAGGGACATGAGGAGCATGTACTGCACCACACCGCTTAAAAGCCCGGTCACCAGACCCGAAAAAGGTCCCAGAATGACATGGAGAAAATCGCCGGCCAGGGTCACCGGCACCACCACGCCGCCAAAAGCCAGCGCCGCAAACAGGGCTGCCGCGATATCTCCCCTGGCGCCGATGGAAATCATGGTCTTTTTGATTTTTCCAAAGGAAAGAAGGACCAGCAGAAGAGAAAAGCAGGAAAGTCCTGTAGAAATCATACCCATACTGCGGCTCTTCACCACTGTCAGCGGAAGCTCCGTAATCTTCTGGCTTTCTCCGTCAGAAAGGGTGATTCTAAGGTTATAGTCCCCTTCGGAAAGGGTAAAGGGATTGGCATAGAGAGGAATGACGGCGGTCTGCATTTTTCCGCCGTTTAAAGAGAAATCCGTTTCTGTGGAAAAAGAATGGTCCGGCACCGTCCCCTCCTCGCCGGATGCAGAAAGAAGCCCTTCCTTCACCTCTCCGCTTCCCCGGTCCACCAGCTCCGCCTTGAAATGGATCTGTCCCACGTCACGCCGGGGATTTCTCATATCCAGAAGAAGGAAGGTGCTCGGTTTTGCTGTCAGGGCGCTCCGGTCCAGAGGTGTACCGGTCAAACGGTGCTTCATATTTTCCAGCTGTACATCAGGAAGCACCATGGTATTGGGGGAAAGGCGATCATCGGTTTCGCCGGATTCATTCACCGGAAGCACCACGCCCTGTATATACCAGGACTCTTCCCTGTTTTCCTTCTCCTTTTCCTCCGGGGCCGTCTCTTTCACTGTGAAATCCAGATTTCTGGAGAGTTCATAATCCGGGCCCGTAACAGAAACAGAAACAGTGCCCGTTCCTTCAGGAAGGGAAGAGGAAAGAGTAATGGGAATCACTTCGAACACATTGCCAAAGTCCGCCGGAAGCGTCCAATCCATGTGAATCTGTCCCGCCTCATCTACTGTCCAGCCCTTCCCCGCAGAAGCCTTAAGGCCTTCGGGAAGAGTAACAGTAATGGATACCGGTTCGGCAGGTCTGTTGAAATGATCCAGGGAAATAAATAAAAGCTGCCGGCTTCCAGGACTGGCAGGCCTGGATTCAGACCCGTTTAAGCTGTAGGGGAAAGTAGCCTCCAGATTGACCGGCACCTCCTCTGCCAGTACCGGCAGAAAAGAAATCATCCAGCAGAATAGAAGCATGACCATACGGATTGGCATAAAAGACCTCACGATTCTTCAGGAAAATGAAAACAGATTGACTTCATTATACTATGGAAAGACTGGGTCCGGCAGCCCGGGGCGGAGCTGCATTCACGAGAGGCATTCCGCCTGAAGCTGCCTGCTCCTTTCCAGTCGAAACAAGATATGTCAAAACCAAATTCCCGGTACCGCAGTACCGGGAATGCCTTACCTGTTGGCCGCGGTTCTCCAGATATGGAGGAGCTGGTCTTCTGAAATTTTATCCACTTGGAAGTAGGATGCTCCCATGGCTTTGGCCAGCTTTTTAGCAAGGCCCAGTTTGATGAAGCCGGATTCCGTATCAATGACTGCCACAGGAATATGCCTCCTGCCGATGCGTTTGGCCTCTTCCATGGCATCGGTGACAGGGTTGGTTCCCTTGTTCAGGGGGCTGGTGGCCCTGCCGTCGGTGATAAGGATGACCACAGGGTCCTGGTTTGCATCCTGGCGGTAAAGCATGTCCAGCACGTCTTCCGCCTTAAGGAGTCCTTTAGCCAGAGGCGTCTTGCCTCCGGTGGGCATGGAAGCCAGTTTCTTCTGGGCAAAGTCTACGGACCTTGTGACAGGAAGAAGAACTTCCGCCTGTTTTTTGCGGAAAGCCACCATACCTACCCGGTCTCGTTTCTGGTAGGCATCCAGAAGAATTTTGAAAATGACTCCTTTCACCGTTTTCATTCGTTCTCTGGCGCCCATGGAGCCGCTGGCATCTACAACAAAGAGGAAAATATTGCCGGTCCGCTTTTCACGGACCTTGCTACGAAGATCTTCTTTCCTGATAACCACAGCGCAGCCGTTGGAAGGTCTTGCCCGCTGGTAGGGCGCTGCAGCGCGGAGGGTGGCATCGAAGGCAATGTCCGATGTTTTGGCCCTGGGAATTTCCGCCCTTACGTAGCGGCCCTGCATGAGGTCTGTCATGGTGAGGCTTCGTTTGCCGCTTCCCTTTTTCGGTTTCCTGTCTTTAGACGGCTCTATCCACATAGGCGGCAGATTCACATGAAGGTCCGCATCGTCGATTCTCTCCCGGCTCTGACCGCGGGGATTGGACATCTGCGCATTGTCTTCATTCTGCTCATGATTGCTGTCATCTGCATCCTCCGTATCCATCTGGGGAGGCTGGGCTTCTGGCGGATGGCTGAATTCAGTTTCCGATGCGCTTGGCTGTTCCGGCTCTTTTTCCGGAGGTCTGTTTTCTTCCTCCTGCTGCTCGGGTTTCATATCTTCCGGAGGCTGCTGTTCTTCCGCTTTCCTCATGCGATGGGGCAGGACGAATTCCGCTGCCTTTTCCAGATCCTTGGGAAGTACGTACTTTCTTCCCGCCAGAGCGGCTTCAGCCCTGGCAGCTTCAATGAGGTAAATATCAGCCCTGTGACCTGCCACATGGGCTTTCAATGTGTACACCGCCGCCAGCTGCACCATGGCATCCGAAACTTCCACACTGCCCAGGGCATTTCTGGCTTCTTCCACTTTCTTTTTCAGGGCTTCCGTTTCTTCCTGCCATTGGGCCCGGAAGGCAATACCGTCCTTTTCAAAGGCCAGCACCCGGCGGATGATTTCCTGTCTTGCCTGTTCGTCACAGGAGGGGTCAGCCTCTGCAAAAAGGCCGAACCGGTCAAGGGAAGAGGCGGAAAGTGTGCCGCTATCCGGATTCATTACAGCCAGTACGGTGAAGGCGGTCTTCCTTTCCTCCGAAAGACCGTCTCTTTCCAGACGGTATCCGCCGGCTTCGCGGATGTTCAGCACCGCAGAAAGGAGATCGTCCCGAAGGAGGTTTACATCATCCATATAAATAATGCCCTTATCCGCTTCGTCAATCAGTCCGGGAAGGAGTTTTTTATGACCGCTGCGGATAGCCTCTTCTGCATCGATGGAACCAAAGAGCCGGTCTTCCGTGACACTGATAGGGATTTCCACCCAGGGAGCATCCACCAGTTCCCTGGCGCTTCTCACCAGGGTGGACTTGCCGCTGCCTTTTTCTCCGGACAGGAGGAGGCCGCCGGCAAAGGGATTCACCAGGGTGAGGAGGATGGCTTCTTTGGCTTTTTCCATGCCGCAGATAGCGGCAAAAGGAAATACATTACGCTTCATCGTCAATGACCTTGTCCACTTCAGTCCAGTCCAGCGTCTGTTCTTCGAAGGGACGGCGTCTCATACGATGAGGCAGGGCCAGTCTGGAAGCTTCCCGGATGTCTTCTTTGGTGACTTCTGTATGTCCTGCCACGGCTGCAATGGTTTCAGCAGTTTTAATCAGGGTAATGTCGGCACGATGTCCGTCTACCCCCAGAGTAATGGAAATTCTGGCTGCCAGAAGAAGGATATCGTTGGAAACTGTCACCTGGGGCAGCAGTTTCATGGCTCTTTCAATGCGGCGCACTTCTTTTGCCTGTTCATCCTTCCACTGTTCCAGGAAAGGTTCAGGATCTGCTTCATAGGCCAGTCTTCTCTTAATGATTTCGGCCCTCTTTTCCGGGTCCTGTTCGCCGGCCACTTTGACAGAAAGGGCAAAGCGGTCCAAAAGCTGGGGACGAATATCCCCTTCTTCCGGGTTCATGGTGCCTACCAGGGAGAAACGGGCGGGATGGGAGTAGGAAATGCCTTCTCGTTCCACCGTATTGATACCCATGGCGGCAGAGTCCAGAAGTACATCTACCACATGGTCATCAAGCAGGTTGATTTCATCGACATAAAGGATATTTCGATTGGCATCTGCCAAAATCCCTGTTTCAAAAGAACGCTTTCCTTCGCGGATGGCCGCTTCAATGTCCAGTGTACCTACCACGCGGTCTTCTGTAGCGCTGACAGGAAGTTCCACCACTTTCATGGGGAGCATTTCTACCGGCGGTTCTTCATGGTCGTATTTTTCATGGCATTCATCGCACCAGTTGGCCCGGTCATCGGGGTCGCAGTGGAAACGGCAGCCCTTGATGCACCGGCGCGGCGGCAAAAGGTCGGCCAGCGCACGGACAGCCGTAGACTTGGCCGTGCCTTTCTCCCCCTGAATGAGCACGCCGCCCAGCTTTGGATTGACAACATTCAGCACTAAGGCCTTCTTCATGGTATCCTGCCCGATAATGGCAGTAAATGGAAATGTTCCCTGTCTTTTCATATATCCTCCTTGTATGTTAGAAATAGTATTTAGTGAGCTGGTGGGATAGTGTACTAGTGTTCCAATCAGCTAGTTAGTCAGCTAGTGTCCTAGTCAGCTGGCAGGCTGGTGAGCCTGCTGCAGGCAGCATATATACTGCACCCGCAGGGCGCCGCTGCCATCCTTTGAACATTCTGAACCCTTTCCCCATCAGTTTCCCAAACAAAATAACTCTTTGCCAGTCTCACCGGTTTTTCTCCAGATACTTCCGGATGAAGAACTTCTTCATGGCACATTCTGCATCGGAAGGCCTTACGCGGCCCTCTTTATCCAGCCACCTTGAGAAGCATCCGCCGCCGCAGAGGGGAAAATACTCACAGCTGCGGCATGGGCTCATGGCCTTTTTGATAAAGGCCGAAACTTTCCTTACTTTGTCCGGGTCCCTGCCGGTTTTCACCGTGCCCAGCCGGTATGTTTCCCGTCCCATGAGAGACGAGCAGGCGTATATCACACCATGTACATCTACAAAGGCAGCCTCGCCGTTCATGGCGTAGCACTGGGGAAACTCATGGTTTCCCCCGCCATAGAGATGTGCCACCCGATCCTCCTGGGTGAAATGGATATGGCGGCCTGTTACTTTTTCCAGCATGGCCATACGGTTGTATACCGCCTCCAGTGCCTTTTCCATGTCCCAGGCCGAAGGTTCATGAAGACTTTCCCCTCTTCCCTGCTCCCGAAGGATGTCAAAGCCCACCTGGTGTACATTGCCGTAGAAATGGGCCATGTCTGCAATGCCGGGAAGGTCATTCACCATATCATCGGTGACAACACAGGTAATGCCGGTCCCAATGCCCTCTTCCGCCAGATGGCGGAAACCCCGGGCCGCAGCCTTTGAGGAAGAGGAGCCATCTTTGACAGGCCTGGTCCTGTCCATGACAGAAGGCCTGCCGTCGCAGGAAATGCCTATGCCCACCCCATGGTCATAGAGAAATCGGCCTATGTCCCTGGTAAGGAGGGAGCCATTGGTCTGAATCTGCATCTGCGCATTGAAATGGTTTTCTTCCACCACATGAACCAGTTTTCTGATGAGAGGAAAACGAAGGAGCGGCTCTCCGCCGGAAAACTGGAGGAGAAAGCGTTCTCCTGAAGCGCCGGCCATCATGACAGCCTCCACGGCCGTTTCCTCGTCCATGTCCACCGCATCCACATCAGACGCGTAGCAGTAGCGGCAGGCGAAGTTGCAGCGGCCTGTGAGGGTGAGCACCAGCATGCGGATAGGCGGCATGCTATTCATCGTCGTCTCCGTCGTCTTCCAGTTCTCCTTCCACAGAAAGGTAGAGCTGCTGCAGTTCTTCCTTCATTTCATCCCCTGCATTCCACATCTTGCGCTGGTCTGCTTCCAGAAGAGTTTCCGCCATATTCTGCAGGGCCCAGGGATTCACCTTTTTCATCCACTGCTGCATTTTGGGATCCAGGGCATATTTTTTTGCATACTGCTCATACATCCAGTCGTCCATGACGCCGCTGGTGGCATCCCACTGGAAGCTGATGGACAGGCGGTTAGCCAGGTCTGTGGCTCCTTTATAGCCATGTTTCATGAGGCCTTCAATGAATTTCGGGTTCATGGATTCACTGCGGAAGACCCGTTTCATTTCTTCCTGCACCGTCTTCACGCCTACGGAGGAGCGGTTGGTGCTGTCTCCTACGTAGGACTCCGGTGTTTTCCCGCCCAGGCTCTTCACTGCCGCAATCATACCGCCGTGGAAGGCATTGTAGTCATCGGAGCTTAAAATATTGCTTTCATGATTTTCTTCATTCTTGACAGTGAGGTCCAGAGAGGACAGCCGTTTCTTAAAGAGCTCCGGCTTGAAAACACCCCGGTTTCCGCCGCCGAAGACATGGCCGCCCCAGCGGACATACACATTGGCCAGGTCGTCTTCATTCTGCCAGTTCTTGGAGTCCAGCACCGTATTCACGCCGGCGCCGTAAGTACCGGGGGCATCGCCGAAAATACGGAAAGCCGCATTTCTCCATGCATCGTCGGCATCTACCCCTTCGTCTTCCATAATCTTTGTATCTTCCTTCACATGTTTTCTGACGAAATTGTCTTCATCCGATTCATCCTGGGAGGCTGCCAGAAGGACTGCCTTGTCCATAAGCTCTGCCAGCTGGGGCAGGGTATCCCGGAAGAGACCGCTGATACGACCGGTCACATCGATTCTGGGCCGTTTCAGTTCCGAAAGAGGAATCACTTCCAGATCCGATACCTTAAGGCTTCCCTTCTGCCACCGGGGGCGGATGCCCAGCATGTAGAGGAATTCCGCAATATCCTGGCCGGAGGAGCGCATATTGGGGCCGGACCAGAGGACCATGCCGATATTTTCAGGGTATTTGCCCTGGTCGGCAATGAATTTTTCAATCATCTTGTCCCCCAGCTTCACGCCCAGCTGCCAGCCTGTAGGTGAAGGCAGAGTTCTTGGGTCCACGCCGTAGAAATTTCGTCCCGAAGGAAGGAGGCTGACGCCGCCGGCATTGGGAGAACCGGAAGGCCCGGGTTCCACATACCGTCCATCCAGGGCATCCAGGGTATGGTCCATTTCTTCCCCTGTTCTTTCAAGACGGGGATAGATTTCATCGGTTACGAAATGGAGAAGAGCTTCCAGTTTATCCTTCCATTCCTTTTCCCCTGCCGCTTCGGGAAGGGAAAGGGCTTTGGAAACTGCTTCTTTTGTGAAGCCTCCATCCTGCACCGCTTTGATAACCGTCTTCGTTTCCTTCCTGATACGGCTCATCAGCTCGCCGTAGGTGCATTTCATCTCTTCATCCACTTCGGCAGACCGGCTCTGGATCGTATCCAGGGTGATGTGGTACTTTCCAGCCCACAGGTCGTAAATGGAGGGCACCTTGTCATTGGACAGACGGAGGAGCTGGAGAATGCCATCAGTCAAAAGATCTCCCTCCAGAGGCTGTCCCAGGATATGAAGTCCCACATGGACCTCGCTGTCCTTCAGCTCTTCGATATAGTTATGCACATCTGACAGGTAGGCGTCAAAGTCGTCCCCTTCTTTATAAGGAAGGTCCTGGTCCAGTTTTGCTTTTTTCACAAGGTCAAGAAGAGTGGGCTTCATATCTTCTGCACCATTTCCCGTTTCCTTCTGGTGGGCATATTCATCCAGCGTCTTTTCCAGTTCTTCGATTTCATCATAGGCGCCGGCATCGGCTACAGGAGCCGGCATGTAGCCGATAAGGCAGCCGGAGGCCCGTCTCTTGGCAATCATACCTTCGCCGGTAATGGTCATATGGTAGGGATATACATTGGGCAGGTCTCCCAGGGCAATGTCGGGATAGCTTTCTTCATCCAGTCCTACGCTCTTTCCTGGCAGCCATTCCAGGTTTCCGTGGGTCCCCATATGGATCACCGCATCTGCCTTCCATACATGACGGAGCCAGTAGTAGAAGGCCAGATACTGGTGGGTCGGTGCAATATAGGGGTCATGGTAGGCCTTGGAGGGATCCATGCCGTACTGACGGGACGGCTGCACCGTAAGGAACATATTGCCGTCCATGGTGCCGGGCACCAGGATATTTCCTTTTTCGGAAATCATCACGTCTCCCGGTGCCTTTCCCCATTCCTCTTCCATCTTTTTCTGTGCATCAGCGCCCAGGGTGTGGAAGAATTCCACGTAGTCCTTAGCCGAAAGCTTCTGGCATTCCTCTGCCTGTTTTTCGGTCATCATGGAAATATCATTGGTGGCATGGGAGGTCATGAGTTCGATAAATTTTTCCGTCGTTTCCGGAATGAAATCGATGGTGTACCCGTCTTCCTTCATTCGCTTCATGAGACGAATGGCACTTTCCATGGTATCCAGCCCCGAGGCGCTGCCAATGTTGGAATTCTTAGCCGGATAATTGTGGAAAATAAGGGCGACTTTCTTATGGCTGTTCTTCATTTTGTGGAGAGCTGCCCATTTGCCTGCCTTTCCCACCATGCGGCTAATCCGTTCGGGAATCGGCTTGAATTCCACAGTGCCATCTTCTTTCTTCATTCTGCCGGCAATGGGTACGCCGTGAATGACGCCGTCCAGCTCCGGCATGGCGGCAGCAATGGAGGTTTCAATGGCGTTAAGGCCTTCCCCGTTTTCCCGCCATTCCTTTTCCGAAACCAGGAGTGTATAGGCTGAAAGCAGGGGCACCCCCAGCTTTTTCAGCGTATCTACACTGGCCTTTCCGCTTCCGGTGAGGGAAAATTTCATAGTACTCACCAGGGAATCAATCACCGTTTTCCCATCTTTCATGAAATAGGTGGCAATGACGTCGGACAGGGTGGGCATGCCAAGGCTCACGTCGGGAGAACCATTGGCAAAAACAGGAAGTACATGGTACCCCTGCTTTTCCGCTTCATCTATAAAAGCATTCTGATAGGATAAATCCCCCCAGATCCATTCCTCCCGGTAAAACAGGAGCCCGATGACCGGCTTTTCGTCACCGGAAAACTTCTGCAGGAAGGAACTGAGATCCGTGGTAAATCCTTTTTCACTGTCCCTGTCGTAAATACCGGCCCAGGTATAGCTCTGGGGAGCCGGCGGCTCTGCAATGGAAGAGTCAAAAAGAGAAGAAGCATAGAGCCAGAGATTCCTGAAATTTTCCATGCCCCCGTAGAGACAGTATTCACGGAACCGCTTCATCATGTCATCGGAAAGAGAACCACTGTGCTCCGCGGTATCCCCATCCACGGCATCTACAAAGTAAGGAATGCCGGACCTGTCCAGAAAATTCCTGCAGTCCTTCCAGAAACGGGATTTCAGTCCATTCTTCATCAGATGGATCATAACCAGAGAAGCGCCTTTCATCTTTCTTTCCCAGGACCGGTCCCAGTCGCTGGTGCGTTCCAGGAAAACAGGAATGCAGAGGTCTGAAATCTTCCCTTCCTCCTGCAGCCCGTCACAGGCCTTCTTAATGGCAGCATATCTTCTGTCATGGTTCGTCATATAAATAATCTTAATATCGTCCATACATACCTCTTTCCTTAGAGACTTCAGGACACGCCTTTGGCGTGAGAGTTCACAGGGTTCAGAAGGTTCGGAGTATTTAGGATATGGTATCTCTGACCGGTGATGCGCATAAAGCTGGCATGACAGGATTGCCTTCCTGCCAATGGTCATTCTGCGCCGCAGGCAGGAAATCCCGCTGCATGCCGATAGTGACTCTGACCAGCGCTAGTACACCAACACGCTAGTTCCCCAGTCCGCCAGCCATTCCTTTCCCAAACTTTCTCGCCCATCTCCTGTCCTTTTCATAATTTCCATGATTTTTATTAATTTACTTTATATATTATACTATTTTTGCTACATTTTTAAAGGCAATGATTCTGATTTATTTAATAAATCTCTGATTCACCTGTAGCTTATAATTTTCCTGCATTAAAAAAGCACTGATAAATTCAAAAGTCACAATTATCAGTGCTTTACATTTCCTATGTTTATTTTATATGTTTCCCATACCGGATCTGACGAAGGCGGGCGTTCCATATTTTTTCGTAGAGCAGTGCGGCGCCCCGAAAACCGCAGTAGGGAAGGTCGGAGAAGGAGCATTCATCGTAGGAGGGACGGGCAATATGGCAGGAAACGAAAGGTTTATGAAGCCTTTCCAGCCTTGTCGTTTCGTGACTGCTGGAGAGGACAAGACCATCCTTCCAGTTTTCGTAATCCCTCCTGATATCCTCATCATCTTCCGTCACAAGCCGAACCTCATCAGCCAAAGGACAGGTCCGGTCCGCAGGTGAAAGGAGGTGCACCGTAAGCCTGGCCGTATCTATCCATTCGCTGCGCAAAGCCTCTGCTATGCCCAGAGCCTCGGACGGCGGCGCTGCCACCAGCACCTCATCAAACCACAGGGAGCCCCAGAGAGATTCCAGACCATTTCCCTTTCGAAGGACTTCCTCAGCCCTTTCTTTTTCCTGATCCAGAAAAGGCTCAGCCTTCCCGAAGGACAGGAGGGATAGTACCTTTTCCACCCATTTCCGGCTGCCTTCAAAGCCATAGGGAAGGCCTACGGAAGCATAGGGAATGTGGAAGCGCTTTTCCATTTCCTTTGCCGCCGGAAGCCCCAGTTCATTCCGCACTACCAGGTTGAAAGATGCCTTCGGAGCTTCCATGATTTCATGCCAGCTGCTTTCACAGCCGGGCGTGGAAATGACCCTGATGCCGCAACCTTTAAGGATGCGCCGGATTTCATTTCCCTCTTCCCTGCCCTTCAGATACACTTCAGAAAGGCCCAGCACATTCACGGAAGAAGGAATAGTGCTTCCTTCCTTCATTTCCTCCACCACCCGAAGGAAAGCCCGGGCGAAGCCTTTCTCAAAGGAGCCTTTCAATCCACCGCTGTCCATGGTATATACCGGCCAGGGACCGCCGAACTCTTCCGCAATGCCCTTCACATCATCGCCAATGAGGCCGGTGCTGCAGTTGCTCTCCAGAAAGACCCGCTCTGCCGTGCCCTGGCTTCGAATACGAGACAGGCCTCGAAGGATTTCTTTTTCCGTGCCGTATACCAGAGACGATGGAGACGTACCGGTACAGCAGATGCAGCGGGCCGCCCGGCTGTTTTCATCATCTATATATTTCATGGCATAGAAATAACACCATAGCGGCCCGTTTATGAGGACAAAACTTCCGGGAATAGATGCAAAAAAGGCAGCGGAGCCTGTGAGGCCGCAGGTATCATTATGATGGCAGGATAATTCAAATTCACATTTTGACATAGGTCATGCCTCCCTTCCTTCCATGACGGCAAAGCAGTCGGTACAGGGAGGTAAGAAACGCCAGCTCCCCCTCCGTCCCTGCCAAGGGCACCATGGGGATGAAAAGCTGCCGAAGGGAAGAGTCGTATATTTCATTGGTGGTGAGAAGAACATCCGCCGTCTCCATGGCTTTCTGCCCTTCCTCCTCATGATAGACTGGAATATCACCCAGAGCGGAAATTTCCTCCCTGTCTGCCGCCATATCTTCTTCTGTTAGGTTGGAAAAAAACATCACCCCTGCCGGCTCCATGTGAAGCCTTTGGAGGGACTGGATAGTGCCTGACGGATGGTACCAGCGCCGCCCCCGGCCAATGGCAATGAATGCCTTCTTCCCCTCTGTTACCGGCAGAAAGGCAGACACCCGCTTCTCCACCCTTTCCATTTCCTCCCTGATAAGGGCCTCCCCTTTTTCTTTTTCCTTCATGAAATCAGCAAGCCGCCTAATCCATGACCAGGTTCCTTCCAGCCCCAAAGGGTACAGATCTCCCAAAAAGGGAATGCCAAATTCCCTTTCCAGCCAGAGAGCTCTTTCCTTCATCCCTTCCGGCTGCCCCGCCGTGCCCAAAAGGACAGACAGGGATGCCTCCGTCACCTGGCTCCACTTTGAAAAAGGAACATAGCCGGGAAACTGGAAATCCACGGTAAGGCCGAAGAAAGAAAGAAGCCGTTTCACCTCTCGGGCATACTGCCCCTCGGGACCCATCTGGTCCCCCAGAAGGAGGACCTTTCCTTTTTTATGGTCCTGCTTTTTGAGAAACCGGCGCATAATGGCATCCATGGTTTTATAATAGCCATCGGAATATTCACCACCCAGAAAGCCGGAAAAAGCCATGGACAGCACCGGAATGCCATAGGTCTCCTCTGCCTCCCGGGCTTCCTCATCCACATCGTCGCCAATAACACCGGCCACACAGGAAGAGGCAATGACCAGGCATTCGGGATGGCAGGTCTTCACCGCATAGGCAATGCATTCATGAAGCCTTTCGATGCCTCCGAAAATACTGTCTTTTTCTCGAAGATTGGAGGAAATCAGAGGCACCGGGTCCCCTTTTTCCGGACACCCGTCAGCAGTAATGCGGTAATGATTTCCCAAATCCATGGTGGAGGCCACATGGGCGCATCCGGCAGGGCTGTGAAATATGACTACGCAGCCCTGATCATAGGCCACCGCCCGCCACACGCCGGTCATGGTGCAGCTGGAAGGGCAGTCCGACGAAAGAAGCCATTTAGTCTTCACTGCCATAGCGGGCCACCATCTCTTCCATTTCATCAAAACTCATGGGCTTTGGAATCGTGCCTTCTTTATCGGAAAGAATGGTTTCCGCCAGCTTCCTGTACACCTCAGCCTGGGGAGAATCAGGAGCATACTGCAGCACCGTCTGCCGATGATTTTCTGCCAGGTTCACCGTCTTATCCCGGGGAATAAAGGCGGCCAAATGGGTGTGGAGCCTTTCTGCAAAGGCCAGAAGCAGTTCCTTCTCCCCCGGCACATTCCGGCTGTTTCCTATGATTCCCGCCAGCCGCACCTTTCCTCTGGACGCAAACCGGGCGATACCCTTGGCAATATTATTGGCAGCGTAAAGGGACATGAGCTCCCCGGAAGAGACGATATAGATTTCCTCGGCATACCCTTCCCTGATAGGCATGGCAAAACCGCCACAAACCACATCTCCCAGCACGTCGTAAAGAATGACATCGCTTTCCGGCAGCGCCTTCATCCGGTCCAGAAGCTCCAGAGCCACAATAATTCCCCGGCCTGCACAGCCCACACCGGGCTCCGGACCCCCTGCTTCCACACAGGTAATACCGTTAAACCCGGTGTGGATAATATCTTCCTTTCGGATATCCCCGGTATCCCTGGTCCGCAGGATATCCAGTACCGTGGACTGGCAGATATGCCCAAGCAAAAGCCTCGTAGAATCATTCTTCGGGTCACAGCCGATCTGGCACACCCACTTCCCCATGAGACTTAACGCTGCGGATACATTGGAAGCGGTGGTAGACTTCCCGATACCGCCCTTTCCATAGAAAGCAATTTTCCTCATAAAGCTCCTCCTTCATGAAAAAATCATTTCTTTTGTACTATATTATAGCAGGAATAAAAGTAGATGGGACCCATGAGGCAGAAAACTGTAAGTGCATCATAGATGCAGATACCAGACCAGAGGGTGGGCCAGAAGCCAAGGATACTGGAAAAAGAAAGTTCCTTCCTCTCACGCCCCTTTTCTGCAGATCTAAAACGAAGGGGCTGTGAAGAAATGATTTACATTTTTTCACAGCCCCTTCGTTCCCTCTTATTTCAATGCATCCCTGGCGATGGCAAAGGCCGAGAGCGTTTTGGCATCGTAAATCTGTCCCTTCCGGATCATATCCCACACTTCATCCAGCGGGATAGGAAGGACATCAAGGAATTCTCCTTCGTCCAGATGCTGGGCCGTGTGTACCAGATCCGTAGCCAGGTAGAGATGGATGGTTTCATTGCAGAAGCCCGGCGTAGTGTACACGTATCCCAGCTTCTTCAAGGTGCCCTGATAGCCCGTTTCCTCTTCCAGCTCCCTGGCAGCGCAGGCATCCGGTGTTTCGCCGGGATCCATTTTCCCTGCGGGGATTTCAAGGAGCGCCTCGCCCACCGGGTAGCGGTACTGTTTCACAAAAAGCACCTTACCGTCGGCGGTGACAGGAATGATGGCAGCGGCACCGCAGTGAAGAATCACTTCCCGCACTGCCTTTCTGCCTGCCAGTTCCACCTGGTCCTTAAACAGATGGACAATCTGGCCGTCATAGATTTCCTCACGGCTCACCATTTTTTCTTTTTCAACGCTCATAGGAACCTCCTTCAAGGGAAAAGCGGCGGAATCTGTCCGCCGCTGGAATGATAGTTATTTTCCTGTGCTTCCCACACCGCCGGTCCTGAGGCCTTTGGCTTCATCGCCGTCAGCCTTCAGGTACCTGGTGAAAATACCCTGGGCCACCCGGTCACCTTTGGAAATATGGAAAGGCTGGGAAGTGGTATTATATACTGCCACCATAATGTGACCTTCATTATCCTCATTATTATAGTAATCGGCGTCGATAATACCGGTACTGTTTATCAGGATAAGGCCATGTTTGATAGCCATGCTGGAACGGATATAAATGGCCAGATACTCATCTTCTCCCATATAGGCCTTAAGGCCTGTGGGGATAAGGGTGACTTTGCCCGGCAGGATATCCATATCCCTTCCGCTTTCTATGTCGTAGCCTGCGCTGGAGGCTGTTTTCCTTACAGGAATACGGATGCCTTCCTTTTCCCAGGAAGAAACGACTTCAAATCCCCGGCTTCTCATTTGTTCTTCTTTTCCAGAAGGAGAGCCTTGCGGGACAGGTTGATACGACCCTTGTCATCAATTTCAGTGACCTTCACCATGATTTCATCGCCTACATGGACAATGTCTTCCGGTTTTTCCACCCGCTGGAGAGCCAGCTGGGATACATGAACCAGACCTTCCTTACCCGGCAGGATTTCCACGAAAGCGCCGAACTTCATGAGACGGGTGACCCGGCCCAGATAGGTCTCACCGGCCTTCACCTCATGGGTAAGTCCTTCCACCATCTTTTTAGCCTGTTCTGCTGCGGCTTCGTCGGTGGAAGAAATATACACATGTCCGTCTTCTTCCACATCCAGCTTGGCACCGGTTTCATCCTGGATCTTATTGATGGTCTTGCCGCCGGCACCGATGACATCACGGATTTTTTCCACAGGAATAGTAATGGCAATGATCTTCGGTGCATAGGGGGACAGATGGTCTGCAGGCTTATCGATGCATGCTGCAATCTTGCCCAGGATGAAGAGACGGCCTTCGTGAGCCTGCTTCAGGGCTGCCAGCAGAATGTCACGGGACAGACCATGTACCTTGATATCCATCTGGATGGCAGTGACGCCCTTGGCTGTGCCGGCCACCTTGAAGTCCATATCACCCAGTGCATCTTCCATGCCCTGGATATCGGACAGGATGCTGAACTTGCCGCCGTTTTCGATGAGGCCCATAGCAATGCCTGCTACCGGAGCCTTAATGGGAACGCCTGCATTCATGAGAGACATGGTGCTGCCGCATACGGAAGCCTGGGAAGAGGAACCGTTGGATTCAAGAATTTCAGAAACTACGCGGATGGCATAGGGGAATTCTTCCACCGACGGAATCACCGGACGGAGAGCCCTTTCTGCCAGAGCACCATGACCGATTTCACGGCGTCCCGGTCCGCGGGAACCCTTTGTTTCACCTACGCAGTAGGAGGGGAAATTGTACTGATGGATGTACCGTTTTTCCGTAATCGGAGTCAGATCATCGATAATCTGGGTTTCAGACATGGGAGCCAGGGTGGTAATGGAAAGAGCCTGGGTCTGGCCACGGGTGAAAAGAGCGCTGCCGTGAACGCGGGGAAGCAGTCCCACTTCACAGGTAATGGGGCGGATTTCTGTCAGCTTTCTGCCGTCCGGACGAATACCTTCGTTGGAAATGGAATCACGGACAATCTGCTTGGTAAGGTGATCAAGGCTTTCTGCCACATCGGCGCCATTTTCCGGATAGATGTCGGCAAAATGTTCCTTGGCAGCCTTCTTCACTGCATCAATATTTCCATCTCTTCTCAGCTTATCTGCGTCAAAGATAGCCTTCTTCAGGTCTTCAGTGGCATAAGCAGCCACAGCTTCGTCGATTTCTTCTGGAACTTCCGGGAACACCATGGTGCGCTTCGGCTTGCCCACTTCTTCAATGATCTTCTTCTGGAAGCGGCACAGTTCCTTAATCGTTTCATGGCCGAACATGATGGCATCCAGCACTTCTTCTTCCGGAGCTTCATTAGCGCCGCCTTCTACCATCATGATAGCTTCTTCAGAACCGGCTACGGTAATATTCATGGAAGATTCTGCCAGCTGTTCCTGGGTGGGGTTCACCACATATTTTCCATCTACCCTGCCGATACGGACACCGGCAATGGGGCCATCCCAGGGAATATCGGAAATACCGATGGAAGCAGAAGCCCCCAGCATGCCGCACAGCTCCGGCGCATTGTCGTAGTCCACAGACAGCACCGTAGCCACCACATGCACATCGTTGCGGCAGCGTTTATCAAAAAGCGGACGGATAGGACGGTCAATCAGACGGGCATTCAGAATGGCGGAATTTCCCGGACGGCCTTCACGACGCAGGAATCCTCCGGGCATCTTGCCTACGGCATACATCTTTTCTTCATAATCCACGGTCAGAGGGAAGAAATCCGTTCCCTCCCTCGGTTCCTTGCTGGCAGTGGTAGCCACCAGCACCACCGTATCACCGTATCTCACCAGTACGGCACCATTGGCCTGCTTTGCCATCTTGCCGGTCTCAATAATAAGCGGACGACCGGCCAGTTCCATCTGAAATGTCTTGAACATTCCTTTTCCTCCTGTAATCAATAAATCCTTTTTCACGTATTTTCTTATTGTAGCGTAGCTTAAGTATAAAGTAAATAGTAACGTTTAATACCGGTTGAAAAAAACTTGATTTCCCTAGATATTATGCATGTTTCGGGGTATAGCCTGTTATTATCCGTTTATAATAGTTTTCCGTCCTTCATTCCTTACGGGGTAGCTTTGCGGGGTATTTTGCGGGGTAAATTGTGGGGTATGAAAAGGCGCTTGATTTACCCTGTATCTATCGGATAAAACAAGCGCCTTGATTTACAAATAAGCGACTTTTAAAGGCTGATTTCTTCCATCTTCTCCATTGCCTGCCTTTTGTCCCCCTGGCTTACGTGTGCATATAAATCCATTGTCATACTTAGGCTGGCATGGCCTAATATTTCCTTCAAGGTGTTGGGTGGCACTCCTGCCCTTATGGCCCTGCTGGCGAACGTATCCCGGAAAGCATGAACGGAAAAAGGTTTAATTGGAACTTTAGCGCCCTTATTGTACTTCTTAAGAATGAACTTCAAAGAATTTACTAGCGCATTTTCATTAGCATAACCGCCGCTTCGGTCCGGAAAGACAAAATCAAACGGGGAAACTATTCCATACAAGGCCCGGTATATATTCCACTGGTAATCTATGATTTCCTTTACCGCTTCATTCATTGGTATATCTCGCCTTGATGTTTTAGTTTTAGCCGCTTCCCCTACAATCCATTTCCCGGCCCGGTCCTTCGTTATGGTCCGCCGTATGTGAATGATATTGTTTTCTCTGTCAATGTCTTTCCACTGCAAGGCGGCACACTCTCCCGCCCTGGTACCGGTATTGAGAAGGAACCGGAAGGCCATATAGTATATAGAACTTTCAGCCGCAGAAAAGAATCTTTCAAGCTCGCTATCTGTAAGCTCCCTATGAATAGTTTCCCTGGCTGGCGGTCCTGCCCTCTTCAATGCGGGAATGCCAGCGGCAACGTTACGGGGGATTATGTCATTAGCCATAGCCCCCTTGAGTATGGAACATACAAGCACATGAATCCTATTGGCGGCGGCGGCGCTCGTTTTCTTTGCTATGCTATTCATCAATGAAACAATATGACGGCGCTCCAACTTTCTTACCTTGTTGCGGCCTATCGTCTTTCTCACATAGCAATCATACCATCGTTGATAGTGATATAAGGTAACAGGCCGGACAGAAAGCGCCTTTCCTTCTATCCACTCATCGAAATATTGGTTTAGGGTTATGGTTTCATTGGTATGGTAGATACCGGCCTTGATTTGTGCCCGCTTTGCGTCCTCTTTGGCCTGTAAATCGTCCTTCCGTTCAGCATAGACAGAATAGCGCACACCTTCAATAGTAAAACGCTTCTCATACCCGCCGCCCGGCCTTTTTCTCTCGCCTGTTTTCAGCTTGCCCATAGCGTCCGCCCCTTTCCTTTACCGGCCCAGCAATTTCACAAGGTTTCTTATGGCTCTGCTCCTGGTGGTACCGTTTCTCCTGCAGTATCTATCAAGCCTTTCAATGTCCGGCCCGCTTAACCGTATACCGTAGCTTTTCAGCCTTTCGCCTTCCGGCTTCATTGGCCGCCCTGGCCTTCTCTTCCTTGTGTCCTTCATTCCTTCGGCCCCCTTTCCCTGTACTTTCCTTCCAGCGTGGCAAGGTGTCCCCTGGCATAACCACATTCAAAGGCCTTGATTAAAGTGTCCCATATGGTACTTAGTTCATACTCATGGGGTATTAAGTCATGAACCCTTACGGCGGCGCCTTCTATGTTTCCCTTCATTGTGCTTACTTCCTTTCCTAAATCCTTTCAGCGTGGCCCGGCTGCCCAGCACAAACCCCACACAGAAGGAAGAATAAATAGCAGTGTACATTCTATCAAGCTCATTGTCCTTCTTAGCTGCACACTCCATAAGGTCCTTCACTTCTTCCCAGGATAAATCATACCTAGAGGAGATATGCCCCCGGTTTCTTTCAATAATCTTCAATACGTCCCTTTTCATTGTGACTATCTCCTTTCTCTGAAAATCACGGATAGTATATTTTTGAATCTCTTTTCAACTCTCGGCGCTTCGGAAGAAAGGCGGAAATCAAGATAATGAATCATTTCTTCCTTTCCTCCGGCGGATAGCTTGCGGTATTTCTTGATTAATTGCCGTTCGCCTGGCGTGAACTCCCTGCCTTGTGCCGTTGTTCGGGATACCCTCCGATTTTTCCCGGCAATCTCCATCTTGTTTCTCATGGTAATAGCTCCTTTCATGGAATAAATGTATATCGAATACAACCATAGAATAAGGAAAGGAAAGCGGCGTTTCCATGGTAACAGGTGATAATTCAAACGCCCCTTTCCTGCTCTTTTGGGCGTAAAAGCATATCGGAAAATGGAATTTTTGAAAATTGACTTTTGAAAAATTTATGACCTGGTACTAATGAAAACGGCCATTTCTTGCTATAAAATTTTCCTTGTTTAATTTCTCAATCCTTTCTATAGCCCTCTTCCCGGTCCTTTGCCCTGGTGTGACGGAAGGGGAAAGGCTTCATTTCCGGCGGCCAGTCATAGGGAACGGCTCAAGGCCCCATCATGAACCTTCTCCCTGGCGGCTTTTTCTGCCTGGTGTCTTTCATCACAATAGGATTTATCTTGGCGGCTCCCCAGCGTGGCCCCTATCCGGAAGGCCTGGCACGCCTGCAGCATGGCCGCCCCTTCCGGCGGATAGCTCTCACTACTCCCTGCCGGAAGGCCTGCACCATTGCAAGGGGAAACAAGGCTCCATTTTCCCACCATGTTGTTGCGGCTAGTCCTTCCCTTTGCGTCCTTTTCCTTTCTCTTTCCTGCCGTTTCTTCCGGCTTTTTCCTTTAGCGTTTTATTAAATGTTTAAAACATTATAAGCGCATATTGTTAACTACACCCCCTTGCGTGCGGGCGTTCATGTCAACGGAAGGCCCGCCACCGGCGTACATTTTTTATTTTTTTGAATCCATGACAGGGGGGTGGTATACCTGGCACTCCATGGCCTTCCAGCCCATCGGCAGCGCTCCCCTGGCTTGCTCTTTGTGCGCCGCTCCGCTTTATTGATTTTTGACTTATGAGTGGAAAGATTTTTCCCTGCCCATTGTCAAGCAATCCTGTAAAAACCTTCATACCTGTACATTTTTTGGGGTCACGGGACCGCAGTACACGAAAGCACCCGGAAGGACCCGCCGCCCTATCCGCCGGAAATGCGGCCACCATCTGCCCGGCTCCCTGGCCTTCTGCCTGGTGCCCGCTCTGCCTTCCGGCTCTCCCATGATGAACTAATGTTCTTTCTATATGTGTTTCCATTTACTAAAGCGGTTGCGGTTTCGGTTTAGGAATCGAATCCGCTTTCTGATTCGTGGTATAATGAAACAGACGGCGGGGCTCCATCGCCTATTGCCCCCGCCGCCTAGAGTGACCGGACGTGCCCATAACGTCCGGCCCTTTCCTTTTGCAGTCTGATTTACTATATTTCAGAAATGGCCCTCACACCTCGGGGGCTTTTTTCTTTGCTCTTCTTCCGATAATCCGCCCCATACGCTCTACAAGTCCCCTCTGCCATGTGTCTGCTATGGTCCCTTTCCTTACTCTGTCCATATCCTCGGGCGTGATGTGCCATAAAAGAAATGAATCATCGGGAATAAATGAATAATGCCCGTACTCCCATGCCCTGGTTTTACGGTTAAAGCATTCCCGCCACATACTTTCGCCAATATTGGCGAAATCATCATCAAATATTTCACTCTCTGCCATGCCTTGCCTTCCTTTCCCATTCCTATGAATGATTTATCAAAAGATACTCGCCCAGCCCTATAAGGTGCCTTTTAAGCGAAATTCTGAAATCAAGCACCTTGTAAATGTGTTCTTAAATACAGGGGGCTTTTTTCACTGCTTTTCTGCTTCTCTGATTTCAGTTTCTTTTGCCTGGTATGGTAACTGTTATTAACTCTGTTAGATAGCCTAACAAGATGACCCACAAAAAAGGCTCAAACTTGTTAGATAGGCTAACAAGTTTAGGCCTTTTTTCGTGCGTGTTGTTAGATAGGCTAACAAGTTTAGGCCCCATCTTGTTAGACAGGCTAGCCAACTAAAAAAACTCATGTTTCACTTTCAGCCTTGTATTTTTGCCATAAATCAGAAAGGCGAAATACAGATTTATCCCTGCCGCCTCTTCCGTTGTAAAGGCTTTCAATAAGCCCCCGTTTACATAGCGCCCTAACATCATCATAGAATCTTTTTTTGTTGCTTCTATATAATCCAGCGCTCTGAACCTTTGCCCAGTTCAGATAAAACACCTCGGGGGCCTGGTATGGCTCATAGTCCGGATAATCCGCCCCTGGCCTGTTTTCCCTCTTCGCCCAGTACTGCCACCGGCAGAAAAGGTATAATCTCACCTGTTTATCTGTAAGTTCTTTCCATGCCGGTGACGTGTAAAGGGTGTCATAGATAGCCATGTAAACGTGGCGGCCCTCGGGGTGCATTGTCTCAAATGTAGGTGGCGTATACTTGCGCTTCTTTCCCATAGGGGCCGCCGCCCTTATTCTTCATCATGGGGCAAAAATAAATCTTCCGGCTCCTGTACCTTCTGTACGCCCTTGCCCTTCCACTTCCTGCAATAGTCACGGAAGGGGCGCAGCGCTAACGCTCTTTTCTTAATACCCTGCTCCAAAAGTTCTTTCTGTCTGAACACTTCCTCCGGACTATCCGGAAGGAAATAACCGCCCGGCCTGGTGTTGTAGCAAATCAGCGCCCCCGCCTTCCGTTCCTGGTATACCTTTTCCCTCACCTTCCGGGGTGACAGATTGAAATAATCGGCTACCCTGGCAGTGCTTACCGCCTTCCTGGTGCCGTAGGCTCCCATACTCTTAAGCATTCTTTCTACAGTTGTGATAGTGCCCATGGTGGCCCTCTCCTTTCCTCTATACTTCTCCTACGTGGAAATGAATATATACTTCATCGGTCATATCGCTATCCTCAATACGGGAATAGATATAATTCTCAGCGTTCCAAAAGGTGCGGACTTCGTCAAGGGTGGATTCTTCCGGCCGCTCATTATACCGGCACTCTCCCAGCAATCCGCTTTCCAGTGCGGCCCTTTCGGCAGTAACTTCTTTAGCACATACCGGCAGAAAATACTTTTTCCCTTCATCGTCCCACCATACCGGGCGGCCATAATCTCCTACATACTTACCGCCGCAGCAAATAATCATGCCGTCTATGCGTTCCTGCCTAACCTTCTTCCTCACTTCCTCCTCGCTCGTCTCAAGGGCCTTTGCAATGGCTTCCACCTTCACGGCTTCCGATTCTCCAAAAGCTTCCTTCCTTTTCAAATAGTTGGTAATCAGAAATTTCTTGTTATCCATCTTCGCCCAGCTCCTTCCTGCTATGCTTCCTGGCGTGCCAGTTCATCAATACATTTGTCAATAATCTTTCTATCGTACACCGTGCGGCGGCCAATCTTCTTAGCGGCTCCAATTTCTCTTGCCCAGCGTTTCGCCTTGGATTCTCCCAGCCCGGTATAATCAATCAGCTCTCTAATATTCAAAAGTCTTTTGTTAGGAAAAAGTGCGCTTTCCATTCTCTATCTCTCCTTCAGAAAAATCACTCATGACTGCCTGTATTTAACTGTTGCGCAACGGTTATTTATCAGCCTGTAACTATGCTATCCTGTTTTAATGTTGTAAAATAGGTTTATAAACCTTTTTATTTTTTCTGTTCACTATGGGCAAACCTTTATAAATCGTAGAAAATGAAATGACCATTTATAAAGGTTTAAGTGCGAAACCTTCATAAGCCTTTATATTGAAAGGCTGGTTTCAAAAGGAAAGGGCGTTTCACTATGGCAAATGGGCAAAAAGGAAAAGCCAGCAAGAGAAAACTTGATATGCGGGAAGAGTCGGGAAAACTGGCTAGACAAATCGGTGATAGGATTCGAGAATTAAGGGAAAGAATGAAGGACGGGGACGGAAGGCCGATAACGCAACCGGCATTTTATGATTTTATTTTCGATAAGCCGGAATATCAGCAAAGTACTGATAACCCTAACGAACCTAAACCGGAAGAAAGCAAACAAACGGAAATATCCAATATAGAAGGCGGAAAAGATATTAATTTATCTCTGCTCTGCCTTATCTCAGACAAATGCGGGGTATCACTGGACTATCTCATAAGGGGGAAGGATTACCAGCCCAGCGCCCCCACCTGTCCGCCGGAAGGAAAGGACGCTTCCCCCGCTGATGATAATCCCCAGCCGGAAAAAGAACCATCTGCAGAAATGGGCAGTGCCGACTTACCGCCGGAAGAAAAGGCAGAAAATAACCCTTATTCTGACTATCTGTCATGTTCTCCCTATGATATATGCAAGGCTCTTGCGGCTCTTACTTTCATTGCTGATTTAGATATCACCTCATTAGATAAAACAGAAGGACGGTTAGGGAAAAGGGGCGTGCGAATCGATATTAGGCCAAAAGAAATAATACTTCCTGTCATACAAGGGGAAAATAAATTGTCTCTTTTGGACAGTTTTTCAGAATATTACACCGTTCCCGACAATCTAGAATCTTATGACAATTTACACGCTTATTTTGTTGGGTTATGTAATGACCCATTTAAATATGTCGGGATATCAGAAATTAATATTGATAATGTACCCATCAATGCGTACGCCCTCCACTATATTGATAAAAGAACATCTAAAATTTTTAAATTTCTTGAACACCTGGTCGACGTAACAGAAGAAAATCACTTTGACCCATTTTATTACAAACTGATTGATACCTGGTTCGCTCCCAAAAGCTCTATCAATTTAGCATTGAATTTAGGAATGAACTCAAATAACCTATTAAATGTTGATGAAATGCGCCAATATGATGATATGATTTCTACAATGTTAGAACCTCTGAAAACATTTATAAGCCGTGCACGCTCTGAAAATGAAAAAAGCCGGTTAATGGAATTATTAACAAACAAATTGCTATACCGCCACAATTTCAACGAATAAAAGAACCGCCGGAAAACTCATATGCTTGAGTTCTTCGGCGGCTTTTTATTGCCTGCTATTTCTTCCTATCGTCCGGCTCCCCGCCCTGGTGCTTCATGCTTCCAAAAGGCCTGGCACTTCTGCAGCATAACCGCCCCTTCCGGCGGATAGCCCTCACTATTTCCTGCCCGCCGGTAATCGGCAAGGCCCATTGTAGTATGGTGTCGGTAATCTGCCGACCCCTTGCCTGCTTTTGGTGTCACTCTCCCCTCGCTGGCGGGTCCTGCCGTAATGTTTCCCGCCTTGCGGGCGCTTGCGAGCCCCCAAAAGCCGGATAGACAGGGAAATTTTTCTCCCCTTGTTAGTAACTTCGAGAACGCCACCGGCGGCGCTAATAGAGAAAAAATAAAATAGCGCCCTTCATACAAAAGTTACTAGTAAAAAGTCGCATTTTATGCCCCTCGGATACCCTTTCGGTACTCGAGAATGTCACAGGGGAAACATTTCTCCCATCTTCCCGGCGGTACTCCTTCGGGGTGTCAACGATTCAATGACCCCTTTTATACTCCCCGCCTGTATTCCTGTATCCGCTCCCATTCTTTGCTGGCTTCCAGCTGCTTATATACTTTACCGGCGGCCAGCATGGCCCCGCTTTGTGAAAAATAGGTTTCATCTGCCGCCTTCTCCCACGTCTCCCCTAGAATGTAGCGACGGAAGAAAAGCCGCTCCCATGGTCCGTACTGGATACTATGAATCAATGCTTCCGCCTGTTCCTGCAGCTCTGCCATGGCCCGTATCTCTGCTATGGCCTTCTCCCGCTTCCTTTCAAATAAAATCAGCGTGTCAGATAAATCCCGCCGTGTATTGTTCTGCACTCCCAGCCCGCCAATGCCTGCACTTCGTAGCCCGCTCATGTCTGATTCAATCATCGCTAATTCTTCCTTCCAGTCATTGGCCTTCAACCTGGCACAACGTGCCGATTCTAAAAACTCCTTCACGCTCTGATTCATGGTACCCCCTGGCCCGCTACAACCTGGAACCTTTGCCCCTATTATCTCATGAACCGGATAGCCATATCAAAAGCGCCGCAATGAATCCACGCCCTGGCACGCAAGCCGCTAACTCTCTGCCCTAGTGAAAATTATCCTTCTGATTTTTAAAGTTTTCACGCATGAAAAGAAGCTCGGCGGTCCTATACCAACCTTGAAAAACTTTTTCACCATACCCCCGCCCTGGCTCCTTCCTGTCCGCCGGTAATACCTCATAGCTTCCAACGGCTCCCACTCCTTCCGGAAGGCCTGCCCTTCGGCAGCGCTTTCCTGGCGTGGACTTAAATTTCTTGCTCAATAATTCATATTACATCTAGCCAGCTCATGGGGTTCACAAGTGACCGCAGCACATGAAAGCGCCCGGAAGGACCCGCCGCCCTATCCGCCGGAAATGCAGCCCCTTTCTCCCTGCTCACCCTTTCCGGCGAATAGCTCTCACTATCCCCTTCCGGATTGAGTTGTTTCCGGAATGACTTCCCCATCTGCAGCGCTCCCCTGGTATCAGCCCAAAAGAAAAGCGCCGGTAATCATCAAGTGATATCTCCGGCGGCGCTCTGCCTGCAGAAAAATAAAAGGGTGCTTAGTGGGGTAAATTGTGGGGTAAATGCTATTTCTGCCCCTTTTGAATGTCCAATTTTCCCCGTATTTATCGACTTTTTTATTTTTTATTTCACGTATTTTCTTATTATACAGGATAGTTATGGCAAAGTGAATAGGAATGTTGCGTCATGAAACGAAAAAGTCCATCCGGCCGGTGAGTACCAAAAGCAGGAAAATGACGGACAGGCATTTCCCCGCTTGCCTTTACAAGTACCTGCCACCCCTGCTTTATAGAGGTCTTTGATCTTGGAAGAAAGGGACCGGATAGGCGGGCGTGGTATTCATGGATGGTTTCATGACGTTCCATTTCATCCATCATAGAAATATCTGTACCGGCAGTCAGGGAATTTTTTTAGAAAGTTACATGTCTAGGGAAGCACTGATTAATTCGCAGAGTCTGCTTTTATAAGAATTTTTATGCACTGCTTCGTCATGGGGCTCCTTAAATAGCTCGCTATTCGCGTCGCCCCATTCCTTGCATTGCATAAAAATTCAAGAATAAAATCAGACAACGATTTAGTCAGCGCTTCCCTAGAAATTTTATCTTTCGCCTATGGTATTCTTCCTGCAGAAAGCCTGTATCCTCTATTTCATTACATCTATTCATATTTAATTGCAAAATAGGCAAACATATTTGTTTATCATACTATTCTATTATTGAATTTTATATAGTATAATAAGCATAGATGAGAGCTTGGACAAGGTCCGGGGAGTGGCCACGAAAAAATACCCGGTTCCTGGTCCGGCTGCAAGCCATCTCGCATGGATGAAACCATAAGAGCTCCGGGCTTCGGTCCGTTCGATGCGTTATGAGTGAGACCTGCATTACCTGATTAAACGCCTCGGTTCAATCTGAGGATTTACAAGCGATATGCCTGAAAGAGGCCATCATCATGATGGAGCGGTGGAAGATTGGCGCATCTGTCTTCTATCCGTCGGACCTAGCTCTTTCAGGCTATTCGTGTTGCCCGGTCGTGATGAAATCGGGTTCAATAAAAAAATCCCCGCCTTTTTTTACAAAGGGTGGGGATCTTTTTATTGAATTCATGAGTTGATAAATTTACTCTGAAAAATAAGCTATTCCAGACTTCATGGGGGTTAATCTTTCCTGCAAAAAGTCTGCTGTTATCCACCGCCTGCGGCAGCAGCGCCTGGCATTAAGGTTCTCCCTTAGTATGCAGTCTATACTCGAATAACAGCGCAACTCCACAGAGCTGCAGGACTGTCGTCTGCCAGAGAAAGAAAGCTGTATACTTCATCCCCCTTCCCTCTCCTGGCAGCCTGTCTGTTGCCATACAGCCACTGTCTGTGAATATCTTTCGGTCCTCTTTTCACTAAAAAAGACTACCTTTCGGTAGTCTCTTTCTTTGAAATCTTATTTCAGACGCAGGCCCAGTTTTGCACCGAGAGCTCTGTAGCGTTCGATGTCTTTGCGACGGAGATAGTCCAGCATGTTTCTGCGCTGACCAACCATTTTCAGCAGGCCGCGGCGGGAATGATGGTCTTTCTTGTGGGACTTCAGATGTTCGGTAAGGAGAGCGATTCTCTTGGAGAGGATAGCAATCTGTACTTCCGGAGATCCGGTATCGCCTTCGTGAACTGCATAGGTGTCAATGATTTCTTTTTTTGCTTCAGCTGTTAACATAATAGCCTCCTATAAAAATATAAATTGCTGTATCCAGGTCTACGCCGGAGTTGCGATAAACTGGGGTACAGTTCAACCACGTGTAATTATACATGAACAGACTATAGATTGCAAGACGTTTATCCAAGAAGAACTCTATCGCTCATGGCGCCGGAGGTTTCTTCAAATTTCTTCAGCAGATCATCGATAGTAAGTTTCTGTTTTTCTTCAGGACTGTAATCGGCAATAATGGTGCCGCTGTTCATCATGATGAGGCGGTTGCCGTATTTCAGGGCATCCCTCATGTTGTGGGTAATCATCAGGGTGGTGAGGTGCTGTTCGTGTACGATTTCATCGGTAATTTTCAGCACTTTGCCTGCAGTTTTCGGATCCAGGGCTGCGGTAGGTTCATCCAGAAGAAGGATGTCCGGCTTTTTCAGAGTGGCCATAAGCAGGGTCAGTGCCTGCCGCTGGCCTCCGGAAAGGAGTCCGATTCTGGTGGAGAGACGATCTTCCAGGCCAAGGCCCAGACGGGCTACCATGTCCCGGAATTTTTCATGGTCACCGGAGGAAAAGGCCCAGCGAAGCCGGCGGCTCTCCCCTCTTCGGGAAGCGATAATCAGGTTTTCTTCCACCTGCATGCCAGCGGCAGTACCTTTCAATGGATCCTGGAAAACCCGGCCGATGTACTTGGCTCTTTTATATTCGCTTACCTTAGTCACATCATTGCCATTGATTTCAATGGTGCCGCTGTCCGGAATATAGGCACCGGCAATAGAGTTCAGAAGGGTACTCTTACCTGCGCCGTTGCTGCCGATGACGGTGCAGAAATCGCCGTCGTTCAGAGTCAGGGACAAATGGCTAAGCGCTTTCTTTTCATTGGTGGTTCCCTTGAAGAATGTTTTGCTGATATCTGTAACTTTAAGCATAATCAGCCTGCCTTTCCTATATTGACTTTGCCCTTGATCATAGGTGCAGCCAGGGCAAGCATGACAAGAATAGCGGTGAACAGTTTCAAATCGTTCGGCGGCATGCCCAGATAGAGCACCACGGCAATGACTACGCGATAAATAATGGAGCCCACCACCACAGCAAGGAGAGAGCCGGAGAAGCTGTCCACGCCAAGAATGACTTCACCAATGATGACAGAAGCCAGGCCGATAACGATGGTACCGATGCCCATGCCTACATCAGCAAAGCCGTTGTTCTGTGCTACCACGGCGCCGCAGAGGCCGATGAGGGCATTGGAAATAAAGAGGCCCATAATAATCATGGTGTCCGTGTTCACGCCCTGGGCCCGTACCATCTGTGGATTATAGCCGGTAGCGCGGATGCACATCCCCAGTTCCGTGCCAAAGAACCAGTAAATAAGAGCGGAAATAATAATCATAAGGACTGCCGGCACAATGAAAGCTGCCGTGGACTGACTCACATGGAGCAGGCTGGCGGTGGTGGAAAATACGGTATCCACCCGCAGAAGAGAAATATTGGCCTTTCCCATAATGTGAAGGTTAATGGAGTAAAGGGCAATCATGGTAAGGATGCCGGCCAGAATGGCGGGAATCTTTAATTTCGTATAAAGGATGCCGGTGACCGTGCCTGCAATGAGGCCTCCTGCCGCACCGGCTGCAATGGCTGCCCATGGAGAGGCGCCGGAAGCAATAAGAGAAGCTGCAATAGCCCCCCCCAGAGGGAAGCTGCCTTCGCAAGTCATATCCGGTACATCAAGTACGCGGAAAGATAGAAATACGCCAATGGCCAGGATGGACCACATCAGTCCCTGGGCAATGGTGGAAACTGCTAAATCTGCCATTTGATTTCCTTCCTTTATAAGGTTAACTGAATACAAATCCTAATCAAGGTCTTGCAGGCTGCCCATCATAGAGGTACAGCTTTCTGGAACGCTGCCACAAGTCTCCGGGCAGCGGAATATTCAAAGCATTCACCTGCTTCATATTGATGACGATATCCGGATCCTGCTGCCGCATGATGGGAATATCTTCGGGAATCAAATCCCCCTTCAGCAGACTGGCTGCCATGCGGCCGCCGGAGAATCCCATTCGGTAGTAGCTTGGGGATACGGAAATGAGAGCGCCCCGCCGTACCATTTCAGACTGTTCTCCGATGATAGGAATATTGGCGCCATTCATCACCTTTACGATGTCATCAAAATGGGTAAGGAGGTCCGTGTCTTCCGGCACATAGAGGGCCGTAATATGACCTACCAGTTTCTGAATCTGGGGTTCTGCCGCCTTGTCGGGCTGATAGGCTACCTCATAGAGGGAGATCCCTTTCTGGGCTGCTACTTCTCGGAGGATTTCTACCTGCAGAGAGGCAGCTGCATCGCCGGGATTATAGAGGATACCCAGCTTTTTCACAGACATGCAGCGGCTGGCCATGCGAATCTGGGTCAGGATAGCCGGATTATCCATGATGCCGGTAAGATTTCGATGTCCTGCGAAATCTTTATCCTTCTTGAAATTCATGACCCCCACTCCCACAATGGGAATGTTTTTCGTCGCTTTAACGGCTGCTTTGGCGGAATCGGTGCCTATGGCGATAATTAAGTCCTTTTTGTCCCGGGCAAACTTCTTTGCTGAAGCTTCCAGTTTCTTGTCATTGCCCTTGGCCTGCACAATGTCGATTTTGGCTCTGCCGCCCTTGCTGTATCCCTCAGCCTCCAGCGCTGCCAGCACACCGGCGGTCATTTTATTCTGTTCCGCCAGATCATCGGACTGCAGAATGCCGATGGAATACACATTCTTCGCCGCAACAGGCACCACATCTTCATTGACCGGTTCCGGTGATGAAGACTGGTACAACATCACGGCCATCACTACATTACACACCGCAAAAATAAGCATTAACCACCAGAGCTGTTTCAGTTTTGAAGCCACAACACTAACCCTTTCCCTAAAATTTTAAAACCATAGATAAAGAGTAACCTCCGTGGAAATCGGAAGTTACTCTTTGTCTTTTCCTGTAAAACGTCAGATCATTTCTGCCCTGTCAAGAACTTCCTTTGGAATCTGGATACCCAATGTTTCCATTTCACTCTTATTGATGTAAAGCTTCGTCTTGTCTGCCCCTTCCACAGGGAAATCTTTTACCGTCTTATTTCCCTTCAGGATTTCCGCAGCCATCTGACCTGCCCGGTGTCCGATATCATAGAAGCTGATGGACTCGGAAGCCAGCACGCCGTTCTTTACATGACCCACTTCTGCGCCGTATACGGGGATCTTCTCCCTGTTGGCTACAGCCATCAGAGTAGGAATAGAAGAAGCGATAATATTATCGGTAGGTACGTAAATGGCATCTACCTTACCGCCCAGGAAGCCTTCCGCTACCTGCTGCACATCATTCACAGAATTCACTGTCAGTTCCACCACATCAATGCCCAGGGGCTGGCAGTTTTCCTTCAGATGCTTAGCCTGCACCACCGAATTGATTTCACTGGAATTATAAATAATACCGATTTTCTTGACATTGGGCTGAATTTCCTTAATCAGCTTCACCTGCTTATCTACCGGTCCCCGGTCATTGGTGCCGGTTACGTTGCTGTCCGGTGCCTTCTCCGACTTCATGAGCTTTGCATTTTCAAAATCGGAAATAGCAGTGCAGATAATGGGAATCTTATCGGTAGCATTGGCCATCGCCTGGGCCGCCGGTGTAGAAATAGCACCGATGAGCTTGTAATTGCCGGACACATAACGATTGGCAATAGCCTTCAGATTGGACTGGTCACCCTGGGCATTCTGCTCATCGATTTCCACCTTATCCTTCAGCCCCGCTTCATTCAAAGCATCCACAAACCCTTTATTCGACTCATCCAGCGCCGGGTGCTGCACAATCTGGACAATGCCCACCTTCATTTTACCGCCGGAACTGCTGCTTCCACTTCCGCTTCCACCGCCGCAGCCTGCCAAAACACCTGCTGCCATAAGGCCGCATAAACCTGCTGCCAGAATCTTCTTCCATTGACTTCCTGCCATTCTACTGTTCCTCCCTTTTTTATATTGCATCCATTCTTCCCGTCCGGCCTCTTCATATTCTCCTGTGAAACTATCCTTCCAAAAGCCAAAGCGAGCAGACTTCTGCATTGAACTTGCGATAATTATAGCATATTTTCAGTATAGATACCATGTGAAAAATAGATAAAAGGGCGCATTCACTCACATGATTATCCCCCGCTTGCGGGAGAAAGTGGTACCACAGACACAAAAGGACACAAAAGATACTTAGGCTTGACGAGCCCTTTGGATTCTAAGAGCTGACATCGCCTATTCCCTGGTATTCAGCGCTCCTTCCACCGGAAGAAGCGCTGAGGATAGGTTCGAAAAGAAAAAATGATGCCCTTACCGCCGACACTTCCAGCACCTTTTTCTTCATTACTTATCCCCTTTTCCAGACACTAAAAAAACGTTTCCCTCTGGAGGAAAACGTTTTTCTATTATTCTTCAACAGTCTTGCTGATGATCTGTTTGCCTTTGTAGTAACCGCATACAGGGCATACATGATGAGGTTTTTTCAGTGCATGGCACTGCGGGCATTCCACAAGACCCGGAACAGTCAGCTTCCAGTTTGCACGTCTCTTATCACGACGGGATCTGGAACTTTTTGTCTTCGGAACCGGCATTCTTAGCACCTCCTTACCTATCGGCCTGCCGCTTGATAGCTCCTGCTGTACGTTTTATACAGCGCCTTAAGCTGGTGGATAAAATTATCAACTTCATCATTATACGTGGAGAATCGGGCTTTGTCAAGGGTTGAGATGGAAAAGGTCAGCATCAAAGCGTAAGGGCTGGAATCCCCGCTGTACCGATCCCTATTCTTCTTCCACCTTTTGTCCTGTAAGGACCATCTGTTTTTCGTCTTTTCTCATATGAAAGAATCGGTATACCGCTTCTGCTGCCCTTTTGTTCATGCCGGGCACCTGGGACAGTTCTTCTATGGTGGCTTTCCGCATTTCGTCAAGAGAGCGGAAGGCATGCCATAGAGCGTTTCTTCTGGTGGGGCCGATGCCTTCGATGTGGTCCAGGATGGATTCGGTATTTCTCTTATTCGTCCATTTTCTGTGGTAGGTGATGACGAAGCGGTGGGCTTCGTCGCGAATGAACTGGAGGAGCTGGAGGGCCGGTTCGTGATGATCCAGAATGATAGGGTCTTCGGAACCTTCCACGTAGATTTCCTCGATTCTCTTGGCCAGGCCGATCACCGGGGCATCACAGCCGGCGTTTCTGATGGCGGGCAGGGCGGCATGAAGCTGTCCCAGGCCGCCATCCAGAACGATAAGGTCCGGTGCGGGCCAGTCTTTTTCGTTTCCATAGCGGCGGCTCATGACTTCTGCCATAGATTTGAAATCATCGGCATGACCCTGGGTGGTCTGGAGTTTGAATTTCCTGTACTCCCTCTTCGCCGGACGGCCATGTTCGAAGACCACCATGGAGCCTGTGGTTTCAGCGCCCTGGTTATGGGAAATATCGAAGCATTCCATCCGTTCCGGCAGCCTTGGCAGGTGGAGCAGATCCTTCAGTTTTTTCACCGCCCCCTGTTCCCGGGCGTCCTGGTATTCCCACTGCAGCTTTTTGTCGGAAAGATACTTGGCAGCGTTAGCCATGGCCATGTCCTTTAATCGCCGTTTAAAGCCGCGCTGAGGAAGAATAAGGGTCACTTCGCTGCCTTTCAGTTTTGTCATCCAGGACGCAATGAGTTCCTGTTCCGCCGGCAGAAGGGGCAGGATGATTTCCCTGGGGATGGATGTGGGATTGCCACCATAGAAATCACGAATAAAGGCAGTGATGATTTCTTCGTCCGTTTCGTTTTCACTTTCCGGTATGCTGAAGTTTTCCTTTCCCACCATACGGCCGTAGCGGATGTAAAAGACTTCCAGTCCTGCATGACTGCCGTCCCGGGCATAGCCTACGACGTCGAAGTCTCCTTCGCTGGCCACTATGTTCTGCCGCTGCTGCACCGACTCCACCGCCCTGATCTGGTCTCTGTATTTAGCGGCCAGCTCATAGTCCATGGCGTCGGAGGCAGCCATCATCTTCTGTTTCAGTTCCTTCACCAGTTCCGTACTTTTTCCTTCGAAAAGGTCGCATACTGTACGTACGTAGGAGTCGTAGTCTTCCCTGGAACAGAGATGGAAGCAGGGAGCGCAGCAGAGATGAAGATGGTACTGGAGGCAGGGCCGGGAAACTTTCATAGAGCGGCAGTTTCGGATGGGATAATAGCGCCTCAGGAGGCTCAGGGTAGTGCGAAGGCTTCCCACATCGGTAAAGGGGCCGAAATAGCGGGCGCCGTCGTCATGGCGGATATTTCTTGTCACAAAAATGCGGGGCCATTCTTCATTGGTGGTAATTTTCACATAGGGATAGGATTTATCATCCCTGAGGGAAATATTGTATTTCGGATGGATTTCCTTGATGAGGTTGCATTCCAGAATCAGGGCTTCCATTTCCGTGGCAGTCATGGTAATGTCCAGATCTTCCGCATGGCGGATCATGGCGGCTACCTTCGGGGAGCGGTTCTTATCTTCCCTTACATAAGAGCGGACACGATTTTTAAGATTTTTAGCTTTGCCCACATAGATAATCCGCCCATCCCGATCTTTCCACCGATACACGCCGGGAGAGTCCGGCAGGGCTTCTACTTTGGCCCGGATTTTATCGTTTACGTCAATCATTTTCATGGGCTTTCATCACTTCCCTGGTTCTTTCCATGACCGGAAGCAGGTATTGACCGGTGTAGGACCGTTTCACCCGGCAGATGTCCTCCGGTGTGCCGCAGGCCACCACTTCACCGCCCTTATCGCCGCCTTCAGGGCCCAGATCAATGATGTAGTCCGCTACCTTCACCACATCCAGGTTATGTTCTATGACCACCACCGTATTTCCCTGATCCACCAGCTTCTGCAGCACAATGAGCAGTTTCCTGATATCTTCGGTATGGAGGCCTGTAGTAGGTTCATCCAGGATATAGAGGGTATCTCCTGTGCCTCTCCTCATCAGTTCCGTAGCCAGTTTCACACGCTGGGCCTCGCCGCCGGACATAGTGGTGGCAGGCTGTCCCAGATGGATGTAGCCCAGCCCCACTTCCTGCAGTGTTTCCAGTTTTCTCAAAATGCGGGGATGATTTTCAAAGAAAGGTACCGCTTCGTCTACAGTCATGTTCAGTACGTCGGAAATATTCTTTCCCTTATACCGGACTTCCAAGGTCTCCCTGTTGTACCGGGCGCCGTGGCATACTTCGCAGGGTACGTATACATCAGAAAGAAACTGCATTTCAATTTTAATAATGCCATCGCCGTGGCAGGCCTCGCAACGGCCGCCTTTGATGTTGAAGCTGAATCGTCCCGGCTTATATCCCCTCATTTTGGCTTCCGAAGTCTGGCTGAAAAGCTCCCGGATATCATTGAAAACACCGGTATAGGTGGCAGGATTTGATCTTGGCGTGCGGCCGATGGGCTGCTGGTCAATGTCGATAATCTTATCCACATATTCCGCCCCTTCCATGGTATCGTACTGTCCTTCGGCATAGGAGGTATGGTTCTTGATATTGGACAGGCCCTGATAAAGGATTTCATTCACCAGAGTACTCTTGCCGGAGCCAGACTCACCGGTAACCACAGTGAAAGCTCCCAGAGGGAAGGAAACGTTAATATGCTTCAGGTTATGCTCTGACGCGCCCTTGATGGTAAGAAACAGGCCATTTCCTTTTCTTCTGTGTTCCGGCAGAGGAATATATTTTTCGCCCCGAAGGTAGGCGCCGGTAATGGATTTCTTTGATTTCTTAATATCCTCCGGCGTCCCTTCCGCCACCACATATCCGCCATTTTCACCGGCACCGGGTCCGATGTCCACGACCCAGTCAGCAGAGCGGATGGTGTCCTCATCATGTTCCACCACAATGAGCGTATTTCCCAGATCCCGCATTCCTTTCAGTGTGGCAAGAAGTTTGTCGTTGTCCCGCTGATGAAGGCCGATGGATGGTTCATCCAGGATATAAAGCACCCCCACCAGACCAGAACCGATCTGGGTGGCCAGACGGATACGCTGGGCCTCACCGCCGGACAGGGTAGATGCGCCCCGGGACAGGGTCAGATATTCCAGGCCCACATTGGAAAGGAAGGTGAGACGGCTTTTCACTTCCCGAAGAATCTGGTCTGCAATGATTTTTTCCTTATCTGTCAGTTCCAGCTTCTCCAAAAAGGGGAGGAGCTCGGAAACGGGCATATCAGATATTTCTGCTATATTCTTACCGCCCACCCGGAAGGCCAGGCTTTCCGGCCGAAGCCGCGCTCCGTGGCAGACGGGGCAGGGCTTTTCAATGAGGTAATTGGACAGAGATTCTTTCATCTTTTCCGTCCAGGCCTCTTCATACCGCCTCTTCGTCATGGGCACAAGGCCTTCAAACTGGCGCTGGTACGTCTTTGTTTCTCCATCCTGGTTGGTGTAGGAAAAAGTGAGCATCTCTCTCCCACCGTACTTGAATTCCTCCTGTCCTTTGGGAGGAAGGTCATCAAAGCAGGCATCCATGGTGAGATCATAGGATTTCAAAAAGGCGTCCAGCTGCTTGTAAAGCCAGCTTTCCCTGTTGTAAGGAAAGGGGCGGATAGCCCCGAGACGGAAGGTCTGCTTATGGTCCGGCAGGATTCGTTTGAAATCCGCTTCCAGGGAAGAACCAAGCCCCATGCAGGCAGGACATGCACCGAAGGGATTGTTGAAAGAAAAGATGCGGGGTTCCGGTTTAGGCAGAGAAATACCGCAGTCCGGGCAGGCAAAATGGGTGCTGAAAAGATAATCCTTTCCTCCCGGCACGGCTCCCACCATGAGGCCGTCTCCCAGCTTCAGCGCTTCTTCTACAGAATCCGTGAGGCGGCGCACAATGCCATCCTTAATGATGATTCGGTCCACCACCACTTCAACGGTATGCTTCTTATTCTTCTCCAGTTCGATTTCATCGGAAAGCGAAAGCACCTGCCCGTCCACCCGGACGCGCACATACCCTTCCTTTCGGAGTTCTTCCAGCAGCTTCTTGTGGGTTCCCTTCTTCTGTACAGCCACAGGGCCCAGAATCATGAGCTTCGTCCTGTCTCCCAAGGCAGTCAGGGCGTCTACGATCTGGTCTACAGTCTGCCGCTGAATGGGTCTGCCGCAGTGAGGGCAGAAAGCCCGGCTGGCATGGGCAAAGAGCATGCGGAGATAATCATGGATTTCCGTCACTGTACCCACAGTGGACCGGGGATTATGGCTGGTGGATTTCTGGTCAATGGAAATGGCCGGCGAAAGACCGGATATCTTATCCACATCCGGCTTGTTCATCTGTCCTAAAAACTGGCGGGCATAGGCAGACAGGGACTCCACATACTTTCTCTGCCCTTCTGCATAAATCGTATCAAAGGCAAGGGAAGACTTTCCTGAGCCGGAAAGTCCTGTGAACACGATAAGTTTATTACGAGGCAGGGTGAGGTCGATGTTCTTCAGGTTATTCTGCCTGGCCCCGTGAATGACAATTCCTTTTTCCATTCTATTCCTTTCTATATAGCATGACAGAGAGTATGCCATGGGTTGAAGATAAATCTATAGATGCAGGTAATCCTGTTTTGAAAAGTCCTGTAAGGCAGCAGTGTTTGGGGATTCTTATACATGGAGCCCTCTATGAATGACTGCTGCCCTGAAAGCATAAGCCCTGAATGATGAAAAGGCTTCTCTTATATTCTCTTTTTCATAGGCCTGTTGATTCTCTTTTTTCCGGCGCTCACCCTTTTCAGGGCGGCATCAGCCCGGGAACCGTAACGGTCAGTCCACATCTGGCGCAGCTTGGCCAGCTGGTCCCGCCACATGGCAGCTTCTTCAAATTCCAGGGATTTGGCAGCCCGTTTCATATCCTTTTCCGTCTGCTGCATCTGCATATACAGCTCTTCGTCAGACATTTCTTCTTTTCCTGCCGGTTTCTTGCCATAGTCTCCCGTTTTTTCCTCAATCTTCGTAAGGTCAATAAGGTCTTTCACCCGTTTCTGCACTGTATGGGGCGTAATGTGGTGTTCCTTGTTGTAGGCTTCCTGAATCCTGCGGCGGCGGTTGGTTTCATCAATGGCATATTTCATGGATTTTGTCACCCTGTCGGCATACATGATGACATGACCGTGTTCATTTCTGGCGGCCCGGCCAATGACCTGGATCATGGATGTTTCAGAGCGTAGGAATCCTTCCTTATCTGCATCCAGAATGGCTACCAGTGATACTTCCGGCATATCAAGCCCTTCGCGAAGAAGATTGATGCCCACCAGTACATCGAAGACGCCGGCCCGAAGGTCACGAATGATTTCCGCCCTTTCGATGGTGGCCACATCGGAGTGGAGATACCGCACCTTCACCCCTGCTTCCGTGAGGAAATCGGTAAGATCTTCCGCCATTTTCTTGGTGAGGGTTGTAATGAGCACCCTTTCATGGGCATCTTCCCGTTTATGGATTTCTCCCAGCAGGTCATCCATCTGTCCTTCAATGGGACGCACTTCGATACTGGGGTCCAAAAGGCCGGTAGGACGGATAATCTGCTCCGCCAGGTTTGTCTGTACCCCCATTTCATAGGGTCCCGGCGTAGCAGATACGTAAATAATCTGGTTAATCCGCTCCGTAAATTCATCAAAGGTCAGCGGCCTGTTATCCAGGGCGCTGGGCAGGCGGAAACCGTAATCTACCAGCGTGCGCTTTCTGGACTGGTCGCCGTTGTACATGGCCCGGAGCTGGGGCACTGTCACATGGGATTCATCAATCATAATCAGAAAATCATCGGGGAAATAGTCAAGAAGAGTGTAAGGAGGCTCTCCGGGCTTCCTGCTTGACATGTGGCGGGAATAGTTTTCGATGCCGGAGCAGTACCCGACTTCCTGCATCATTTCCAGGTCGTAGTTGGTCCGCTGTTCCAGCCGCTGGGCTTCCAAGAGCTTTCCCTGGTCCCGAAGCTCCTTCAGCCTGCCGTCCAGTTCCTGTTCAATGGAACCGATGGCTTTTTTCAGCTTATCAGAACTGGTGACATAGTGGGACGCCGGGAAAATACCGATATGGTTCCGCTCCGCCACTGTTTCTCCCGTAAGCACATCGAATTCCGTAAGGGAATCCACTTCGTCCCCAAACATTTCAATCCGAACAGCCACATTATTTTCCGAAGCCGGAAATACATCAATCGTATCTCCCCGCACCCGGAAAGTGTCTCTGGTAAAATTCATATCATTCCGCATGTACTGCATATTCACCAGTTTTTCAATAATCTTGTCCCTATCGATTTCCTCTCCCGGACGGAGGGACAGGCCCATGGTACTATAGTCTTCCGGATCCCCCAAACCATAGATGCAGGACACAGAGGCTACGATAATGACATCCTTCCGTTCAAAGAGGGCCATGGTAGCAGAATGACGCAGCCGGTCGATTTCTTCATTTCTGGATGAATCCTTTTCTATATAAGTATCCGTCTGGGGTACATAGGATTCGGGCTGGTAGTAATCGTAATAGCTGACGAAATAGTATACCGCGTTGTCCGGAAAGAAATCCTTGAACTCACTGGCTGTCTGTGCCGCCAGGGTTTTGTTCGGTGAAATGATCAGGGTCGGCCGCTGTACTTCTTCAATGACCTTGGCCATGGTAAAAGTTTTGCCCGTACCAGTGGCCCCCAGAAGGACCTGGGCCCACTGCCCCTCATTCAGCCCCTGTACCAGCGACTTCACCGCTTTCGGCTGGTCTCCAGTGGGCTGGAAAGGCGCCTTCAGCTTAAAAGGAATCATCGGTTCCATGTACTGTCTCTGAATCCTGCTTCTATCCATAAACTTCCTCTTTCATCTATTCCGGAAAAGCACCGATTCATTCACTGTCATGGAATCGGCGTTTCCCTTATAGGGTAAAGAAAAATGAAACCATTCAAAGTGAACAGTTTCATAATCGATATATTTCTATCTTCAATTATAACATGACAGGCAAGAAATTTCGCCCCTTTTGACAGGCCTAGAACCTTGAAGATCGTTTCCTGTCCTATGGGCAGCACCTGTGTCATGCCGGGCAGAAGACTTTTCCCTCCATCACAAAAGCACCGCCCCATGAAGGTTCCGGTGCTTTTGCATTTCTTATATCTGTGCGCCTTTCTGCAGGCGGCTGATTGCTTCTCTGGCCGCTTTCTGGGCTGCTTCTTTTTTATTTTTTCCCATACCGGTGCCAAAGTCTTTACCGTTAATGGTAATCTTCATCCAGATGGTCTTGTCGTGATCCGGGCCTTCGTCACGGACTACTTCATAGCGGATATCTGCCTCTTTGTGCTTCTGCACCAGTTCCTGCAGGTCCGTTTTGTAATCATGGTCATAGTTGCCTTCATCGATGAGGTCCAGGTATTTCTTCAGATGGCCCAGGATGAAGCGGGCTGCCACTTCGTAGTTGTTGTCCAGGTAAATGGCACCGATGACTGCTTCGAAGGCATCGCCCAGGATGGAAACCCTGGTACGGCCGCCGGACATTTCCTCTCCCCTGCCTAGACGCATGTAGTCGCCGATATGAAATTTGGCGGCGCATTCAGCACAGGCCGGTTTGCACACGGCACTGGCCTTGGCACGGGTCAGATTTCCCTCAGGCCAGGTAGGGAAACGAAGGAAGAGGTATTCCCCCACCACCAGGTCCAGCACCGCATCTCCCAGGAATTCCAGTCTTTCATTGTCATGAATCACTTCTCCCTTATGCTCATTGGCATAGGAGGTGTGGGTGAGAGCTGTATTCAGAAGCTGGATGTTCTGCACAGGAATGTTGTTGTCTTCTGCAAATTTCCTTACTTCTTCAAGACGTTCTTTACGCCTTGTTTCTGCATGGCTCATTCTTCATAGCGCCTCATAACAACGACTGCGTTGTGTCCGCCGAAGCCGAAAGCATTGGACATGGTCACGTCCACCTTGACGTCTCTCGGTCCTTCCGGTACATAGTCCAGGTCGCATTCCGGATCCGGGGTCTTCAGGTTCAGTGTCTGGTGAACTTTATTATGTTCGATGGACAGAACGCAGACGATGGCTTCAATAGCACCGGCAGCCCCCAGCAGATGGCCGGTCATGGATTTGGTGGAGTTAATCACTACGTCGTAGGCATGTTTACCAAGAACGTCTTTAATGGCCTTGGTCTCGTTTTTATCGTTCAGGCCGGTAGATGTGCCATGAGCATTGATGTAATCAATATCATCGGGAGAAATACCTGCATCATCAATGGCTTTCTTCATGCAGCGGGCTGCCAGTTCTCCGCCGGGACGGGGAGCAGTAATGTGGTAAGCATCGCCGTTGGAGCCGTAACCGATGACTTCTGCATAAATATGGGCGCCTCTCTTCTTTGCGTGTTCCAGTTCTTCCAGAATGAGCACGCCGCTGCCTTCGCCAAGGACAAAGCCGTCTCTTCTTACATCAAAGGGGCAGGAAGCTTCTTCCGGCGGGCATTCCCTGGAGGAAAGGGCTTTCATGGCAGCAAAGCCTGCCATAGGGGTCTTGGCTACAGCAGCTTCGGTACCGCCGGCAAACATGACATCCGCATCACCATACTGGATGGTTCTGGTAGCGCGGCCGATGGCATTATTTCCGGAAGCGCAGGCAGTCACATCAGCCAGTACCGGTCCCATAAGGCCAAAGTTGATGGAAACCTGGCCGGCAGCCATATTGGCAATCATCATGGGAACAGCAAAGGGATTCACCTTGGCCGGTCCTCTGGTGTCAATGCGATGGACCGTTTCTTCCATGGTATTGATACCGCCGATGCCGGTACCAATAATGGTACCTACGCGGTCAGGGTTTTCAACGCTCATGTCCAGTTTGGCATCTTCCACTGCCATTTTGGCAGCTGCCACAGCAAACTGTACATTCCGATCCATATGGCGGACTGCTTTTCTGTCTCCCACATATTTCACAGCATCAAAGTCCTTGACTTCACCGGCAATGCGCACAGGGAATCCTTCCGGATCAAATTCCGTAATCGGGCCAATGCCGGATTTGCCGGCCATCAGCGCATTCCAAAATTCTTCTGTACCGATACCTACGGGAGAAACTACGCCCATACCTGTTATAACGACTCTTCTTTTTTCCATTAAGGAGCACCTCGCAATAAAAAATTCCGAATATCTTCGTGAAAGGATAAGACCTCAAAAAAACGGATAACAACGGACCGGTAATCCGCTTTTTTGAGGCATTTTCCCCATCATACTGGTTTGCCGGGGAAACAGCTTCCCCGGCTCCATTATGACTATAACTTTCTGATTACTGAATCTGGCTGTCGATGTAGTCTACAGCGTTCTTTACAGTTTTAATCTTTTCAGCAGCATCATCCGGAATTTCAATGTCGAATTCTTCTTCAAATGCCATGATCAGTTCAACGATATCGAGGGAATCAGCGCCCAGGTCGTCAATGAAAGTAGAATCGATGGTTACATCAGCTTCGTTTACACCCAGCTGGTCAACAACGATTTTCTTTACTCTGTCAAAAGTGCTCATTATAATTTCACCACCTTTCATTGAGAAATGTACCTTTCTGATTATATTACAACCACAGGAGCTTGTCACCTGTTTTCCGTAATAAACTGCTTATTTAGCAGGATTTCTTCCAGCCGGTGACAATTCCCCAAGTCAGATTACATTACAAGACCGCCGTCTACCACCAGTACCTGGCCGGTGATGTAGGACGCATCATCGGAAGCCAGGAAGCACACAGCCCTGGCAATGTCCTCGGGCTGACCCATCCGTCCCATGGGGATGGATGCAATCATGCCTTCCCTGATTTTTTCAGGAATGCCATCGGTCATAGCTGTTTCAATAAAGCCGGGAGCCACTGCATTGACACGGATATTCCGAGCGGCCATTTCCTTGGCGCAGGCTTTGGTGAGACCAATCACCCCTGCCTTGGCTGCCGCGTAGTTGGCCTGACCGATATTGCCCATAATGCCTACGACAGAAGAAATATTAATGATGGATCCTTTTCTTTTCCTCATCATCATGGCAGCAGCTGCCTTAGTGGTGAGAAAATCACTCTTCAGGTCCGTAGCAATCACGTCATCCCAGTTGGATTCCTTCATGCGAATAAGAAGGGCGTCCCTGTTAATGCCTGCATTATTTACCAGCACATCCAGTCCGCCGAACTCATCTTTTACAGTTTTGAAAATGCGGTCCACATCTTCACTTTTAGACACATCTCCCTGTACAGTAAAAGCTTTGCCGCCGGCGTCTTCGATTTCTTTCTTTACCGCTTCGGCTGCATCATGGCTTCCCGCATAGTTCAGGGCCACTGCAAAACCTTTGGATGCCAGAGCCAGGGCGATAGCCCGGCCAATACCTCTGGACGCACCGGTAACCAGTGCTGTTTTTTCAATGTTTTCCATGGATTATTCTCCCTTCAGAGCTTTGACCACTTCTTCAACTGTTGCTGTATCTTCTGCATGGACAGAAGGAATCTTGCGGTCAATCTTTCTCATAAATCCGGAAAGAACAGTGCCCGGGCCGGCTTCGACAGTGTAGTCCACGCCGCCGGCAATCATATGACGAATGGATTCTTCCCAGTGTACCGGATGTGCAGCCTGGTCCACCAGGTTCTGCCGGATTTCATCGGCCTTTGTTTCTTCTTTGGCATTTACATTGGCCACCACCGGAATCTTCGTATCATGGATTTCAATGGTATCAAGAACTTCCTTCAGTCTGGCAGCTGCCGGTTCCATGAGGGTGGAATGGAAGGGAGCACTCACATGAAGCATAATCGCACGGCGGGCGCCTGCTGCCTTCAGAGCTTCGCAGGCTTTTTCAACTCCTTTTGTGGCACCGGCAATCACCACCTGTCCAGGGCAGTTGAAATTCACTGCCTGCACAGGCGCATCATCGGTGGAAACAGACTGGCACACTTCCACAATCTTATCAGGAGTCAGTCCGATGATAGCAGCCATTCCCCCTTCTCCCAGAGGCACTGCTTCCTGCATGAAACGGCCGCGGAGATGTACCGTCTTTACAGCGTCTGCAAAGGAAATGGCGCCGGCCGCTACCAGAGCGGAATATTCACCAAGGCTGTGGCCTGCAGCAACAGCCGGTTCCACGCCTTTTTCCTTCAGCACCTGCCATACTGCTACGCTGGCAGTCAAAATAGCAGGCTGGGTAAATTCTGTCTTCATCAGTTCGGAGTCCGGACCTTCAAACATCATTTTGGAAATGGAGAATCCCAGCGTATCATCTGCTTCTTCTACCAGATGCTTTACGGAATCAAAATTTTCGTAAAGATCGTGAACCATGCCTACCTTCTGGGAACCCTGTCCCGGAAAAAGAAATGCTGTTTTCATCGTATCACCTCATGGCGTAATAGTAATATATGGTAATAGTATGAGCTCTTTAAAGTAAATTTAAGGAAAAGGCCTTTTCCTGTTTTCTCAGTCTCGGGGAAACGGAATGCCTTAGCCTTTACATCCACCGCATCACATCGCAGCCCCAGGTGAGTCCGGCACCGAAGCCGGTAAGAACCACGATATCACCGTGTTTCACCTTACCTGCCCGCACGGCCTCATCCAGAGCAATGCCTACGGAAGCGGCAGAGGTGTTGCCGAAACGGTCCACGTTTACCCACATATGGTCTGCCGGCACCTGGAGCCGCTTGGCAATGGCCTGGATAATGCGGTTGTTTGCCTGGTGGGCAATGAACATATCAATATCGTCCTTTTCTACTCCCGCCTTTTCCAGCGTTTTCAAGGTAGTGGCGCCCATATGACGTACCGCTGCCTTGAATACCTCCGGTCCTTCCATATGAATATAAATACGGCCGGAATCAATGGCACGGTGAGTCACCGGTTCTGCCACGCCGCTGGCCGGGATATCAAGGATCTTGCCCAGACTGCCGTCAGAACCAAGGTCAGATGCCAGAAGACCATAGCCTTCTTCCGTTTCCCCGATAACTGCTGCTCCTGCACCATCACCAAAAAGAATACAGGTGGAACGGTCATGCCAGTTTACCAGACGGGACAGAATTTCTGCACCGATTACAAGGATATGCTTGTACATGCCTGCCTTTACCATGTTGGATGCTACAGCCACAGCATAGATATAGCCGGAGCAGCCGGCGGAAATATCCATGGCACCGGCATGGGTGCAGCCCAGTTTATCCTGTACCAGGCAGGCCGTAGAAGGCACTACATAATCAGGAGATGCCGTAGCTACCAGGATGAAATCAATATCATCCACCGTAACACCGGCCGCCTCCATGGCCTGCTTTGCCGCATGAACGCAGAGGTCTGACGTATTTTCCGACTGGGCTGCAATATGCCTTGTTTCTATGCCGGTTCTCGTACGGATCCATTCATCTGATGTATCCACCATTTTTTCCAGATCTGCATTTGTCAGTATCTTCTCCGGCGCATAGTGACCGGTGCCCAAAATACCGGCAAAACGTGTATTTTCCATAATCAAAAGTCCTTCCCTAATAAGGATACTGGATAAACACAAATGATTCACAGTGCTTTCCGTTCCTCTTATGTAATATGTAAAGCACTGATTTCTACAGGATGCTGCCCCGGGAAGCACCGATGAAATCCGACTCTGTGAATCGGTGCTTCCCTGCATTTTTATTCCTGTTCTTTCAAATTCATCTTTGAAAGTGTTTCCGCTACCACTTCGTCCAGCCTTTCGCTGCACACATCCCTGGCCATACGAATGGCATTTTTAATAGCCCGGGCTTTGGAAGCGCCATGGCAGATAAGGAGTGCCCCTCTGATTCCCAGAAGAGGCGCGCCGCCGTACTCAGAATAATCAAGGCGCTTGGCCATGTATTTCTTCAGAGCCGGTTTGAGAAGGAGTCCCCCCAGCTTGGCGCGAAGTCCCCCTTTCATCACAGCATCCTTCAAAAGGGCTGCCACCAGTTTTCCTGCCCCTTCTCCGAATTTCAAAACCACATTGCCTGTAAAGCCGTCGGTTACGATGACATCAAATTCGCCGGTCATCACATCCCGCCCTTCGGCGTTGCCTGCAAAGGGAATCACCTTCTGCGATGAAAGAACCTGGTTGGCTTCCGCCACCAGGGGGCTGCCTTTTACGCTTTCTTCACCGATGTTCAGGAGGCCGATTTTAGGATGAGCGATGCCTGCCACCTTTTGGGCATAAATATAACCCAGAAGAGCATTCTGCACATAAGTTTCCACTTTAGGCTGGGCGCTGGCACCTGAATCGATAAGATAGGTATATCCCCCTTTTTCATTGGGGATCGGTGTCAGGATGGCGGGGCGCTCAATGCCCTTAATCCGTCCAATACCCAGAAGGCCGGCTGTCACAGCAGCCCCCGTGGATCCTGGTGCCACCAGGGCTCCGCATTCCCCGTTTTTCACAAGCCTGGCGCCTACAGATACGGAAGCATCCTTCTTCTTGCGGTAAGCCATGCCGGGATGTTCTCCCATTTCGATGACCTGGGAAGCATGATGTACTTCAATTAACGGATTATTCTCCTCATGATGTTTCTTTAAAATATCACGAATCCGCTCTTCATCGCCCACCAGCACCACAGGAATATGATATTCCCGCACTGCTTCTATAGCTCCAAGTACGATTTCCAGCGGTGCGAAATCACCGCCCATAGCGTCAACTGCTATTTTATCCATGGGACGCCTCCGTCTCAGTCAAAATTTCCATAATAAACTTAGCCCGGTATACTTCCTCATCACCGCGGAAGAAACTGATATATATATGTTTTTTATTCCCTCGCATGAGCACGATACGGCCCTTTACGATGAGAATCGTTCCGGGCACCACGGGAATCTTATACTTGATATTTCCTACCTGAGTGGAAGCAAAGGGTACCCCTGCCAGGGATTCCGCAAAGCCTGCAGCCGCCCCGTAGAGCTTTTCAGCAGAAACCATGCCTGCACTGTCAGCCATTTCTTCTGTAGTCTTCAAGAGGCCTACCCCTTTCTGACCGATATCCAGATCCAGTACCCTGACTCCCTCATGGGATTCAGAAGGCTGGGACGATACCAGCTGTTCCATGCGCTCCCGCATTTGAGGAATTCCCAGAGTCTGCCGATCCAGACGAATGGTTGCCACAGACACAGAAAAACGTTCTGCCAGATCTCCATCTGTCAGACATGGATTTTGGCGAAGTAAATTCTGTATGGCCTCTCGTCTTTTGTTTTTATCCATCTTCCGTTTTTCCATCATTTTTATCACCTGCTGATAATACTATACCACAACCATGCAAGTGGTGCATCAGGAAATTGAAGTTTTCGGAAAAGTCAGCTTCCTTTTTCTGCGGTTTCCCTGCCATCTCCAGTGATAAACCAAAAATAAATCCTTTCTTTACCCCATAGAAACGGCATATTCTATTCCTTACTGCTATCACCAGATAAGAAATAAAAAAGAAGAAATGAAGTACACAGATAACCGGGAATTCAAAATTTATACCTTAAGTAGTGATTGTATAATTTTATGAGCAGATATTCCATAAAATTCTCATTGACTTATCTTCGAATATGGAATAAACTACAGTAAATACAGGATACTATACGTTTGCACATTTGTCAAACGTTTGATTTCTTTCGTATTATATTTTTAAAACTATCCAGGAGTGATAATATGAAATTACCAAAGCTTCACATCGGTGACTTAACTGCCAATATTCCCATCATCCAGGGAGGTATGGGCATTGGCGTCAGCCTTTCCGGACTGGCAGGAGCCGTGGCCAGGGAAGGCGGCATTGGTGTCATTTCCGCTGCCCAGGTAGGATTCAACGAACCCGATTTCCGTACCAACACCGTTAAAGCCAATATCCGCGCTTTAAAGGAGCAGATTCATAAAGCCCGCGAAAAAGCCAAAAACGGCATTATCGGCATCAATATCATGTGGCGGGGTCAGCACTATGAAGACTACGCCCGCACGGCCGCTGAAAGCGGCGCCGACATTATCTTTCCCGGCGCCGGCCTGCCGGCGGACCTTCCGGTTTGTGTAGAAGGCACCAATACAAAAATTGCGCCTATCATCGGCTCCCCGAAAGCCGCCCGGGTCATTCTGAAGCTGTGGGCCAAACATCATAACCGCACGGCAGACCTGGTCGTCATTGAAGGCCCCAAGGCCGGCGGCCATCTGGGCTACACCAGAGAACAGGTAAAAATGCATGAAAGTGACGGCTATGAAAAGGAGATTATGGAAATTCTTGGCGTGGTAAAGGAATTTGAAGAAAAATTCAATAAGAAAATCCCCGTTGTCTTCGGCGGCGGTATATTTGATAAAAAAGATATTGAACACTACCTGTCCCTGGGCCTGTCCGGCGTTCAGATGGCCACCCGTTTCGTAGCTACGAAAGAATGCGATGCAGCGGAGGCCTTCAAGAATATGTATGTCAAGGCAAAACCCTCTGATGTTACCATTGTGCAGAGTCCTGTCCACATGCCGGGCCGCGCCCTGCTCAATCCTTTTGTCCGTGCCGTCCGTCAGGGAAGGATTCCTGTAACCAACTGCTTCCACTGCCTGAAGACCTGCGATCCCAGCACCACCCCCTACTGCATTACCCAGGCCCTCATCCGCGCTGTCAGAGGAGATGTGGACCACGGTCTTATCTTCTGCGGTGCCAATGCGTGGAAAATCAATCAAATAACCACGGTTCATGATTTATTCACAGAACTGGTAGAAGGAACAGCAAAGGCGTAAGGGATCTGCGCCCTTACGGCACCAACGGTTTCTCCCGTCTGACAACGGACGGGCCGCTTCAGTTTGTGGTATTTTCCTGTGGAGCAGCAGGTATGCCGGCGTTACGGCTTTCCTTCCTGCATCCACGGTCCAGCTGTACCAGCAAAAAAGCTGTAAAGCCAAATGGCTCTACAGCTTTTTTTATGTCAAAATCTCATTCCCATTATTTCAGATGATGGCTGCCTCGTTCTGTAATAGGCACGCCGGCCTTGCACAGGGGACATTCTTCCGGTTTGTAGGTAGGAACGGTGAGGTGAAGAAGAGGATATACCTTTTCTTTAGGAACACCGAAGTCTGCCTTGCCGCCGGAACGGTCTACGAAGAGGCCGATACCTACGATGTCGCCTTTCGCCTTGTTCACCACGTCCACTACTTCTTTAATGGAGCCGCCGGTGGTGACAATATCTTCTACGATGAGCACCTTTTCACCAGGCGCAATTTTGAAACCGCGGCGAAGAGTCATTTTACCGTTTTCTCTTTCGGTGAAAATGGAACGAACCCCCAGAAGGCGGGCAGTCACCTGGGAAAGGATAATGCCGCCGGTAGCCGGTCCGATAACCGTTTCAATGCCCATGCCCTTGAAGTGGTTGGCAAATTCCTGGCACAGCTTTTCCGTGTATTCCGGATGCTGGAGAACGTTGAATTTTTCAACATACAGAGGGCTGTGAAGGCCGCTGGTGAGAAGGAAATGACCTTCCAGAATGGCTTTGGTTTCTTTCAGTAAAGATTCAACTTCTTTTTCGTTCATCATGCATTCTCCTTAATTTCCTTTAAAATCAAACGGGCTGCTGCGCAGGGATCAATGGCCTGGGTAATAGGCCGGCCGATAACAAGCATTGAAGACCCGTCTTTGAAAGCTTCCGATGGAGTGGCAATGCGCTTCTGGTCATCAGTCTGGGCAAAAGAAGGGCGGATGCCCGGGGTGACGATAAGGAAATCATTCCCTGCCATTTTGCGGATGGATGAAGCTTCTCTAGGCGATGCCACTACGCCGTCCACACCGGAATCTTTGGCCAGCTGGGCCAGTTCCAGTACGTGGTCCTGAATAGGAAGATGACCGCCCACTTCCTGCCAGCCCTGGTCGTCAAAGCTGGTGAGTACAGTCACTGCCAGAATCTTCGGACGTTCTACTCCCAGTTCATCTGCCGTTATTTTTGCATATCTGGCAGCTGCCTGCATCATAGCCCTGCCGCCGCCGGCATGGACTGTAATCAGGTTTACTCCCAGACGGGTAACGGAAGCCACGCTGTGGCCTACGGTATTGGGAATATCATGAAGCTTCAGGTCCAGGAACACTTTCTTCCCATGTTCCTTCAGGTAATGGATGGTTTCGCTGCCTGCGCTGTAATACAGCTCCATTCCTACCTTATAATAAGAAACCAGATCTCCCAGTTCGTCTACCAGTTCTTTCATTTTGTCGAAAGAATCCACATCCAGTGCCACAATCAGTCGGTCATCAGCTGTGTAGACTTCTTCTTTCTCGTCCATTCATGATCTCCCTTCCTCTATTCACCTGCAGGAAGCCGTCGCGGCACAGAGCCGGCGCTTCCCCATATCTGACATATTATACCATTTCATGGGCATTCTGACACCCTGTTTTTCATTGTTTTACTCCACCCCGGCTCATTGCCCCGCTCTTTTCTAAAGCCTCTGGTACCGGCTCCATGTCCAGCTAAAAAAACTGCCCCTTTTCATAAGCTATTTTCCACATAAAAAACACAGCCCGAAGGCTGTGCCTTTATTTACCTGCCTGAGCGGCAGCTTCTTTAATCATATGCATGGTAACGGAGTTGAATTCTACCGGCGAATCCAGGGCTTTCACTTCCTTGAATCCTACGCCCAGCTTTCCTGTATAGTAGGCTGTCACATCACCTTTCGTATTAATCTTGACGGCATAAATGGTCTTGTCCTCATCCACACCCACCAGACGGAAGGCACCAGGTGGAGAAATGACTCTCCAGGAGCTGTCATCCCCATTGAAGGTATAGAGGATCCCCTTCTGACTGTCATCGTAGAAAAGGCGGTCCTTGTCATAGTATACGGCAATTTTGCCAATATGGGAGGTCTGGATGTAGATACGCCTGGTATCATAATTGGCATCGGTCCGGTAAATACGGTAAAGCCCCTTCCCTACTTCCATTTTCATATACACCGCATTGGTGGCAGTAGAATAGGCTACGTCAACGATTTTAGAATTTCTTGGAAGATCCCTAATGGGAGCATCCGATTCATGGGTAGTGCCATCAGGATTATAGCGGGCCAAGGTTACGTCCCAGCGGCCACCCTTCCAGTGAGCAGGATAAAGAGCCATGAGAGCCAGGTTTCGATCGGGCATCCATTCAAAGAAGGATACTCCCTGGTTCTTAAGATCCACATTCTGGGGATTTCCCAGATCGTCAGCCTTGTAAATGGTGACAGAATCACCGGTTACATCGGCCATGTACTTATAGTCGTGGGAATAGTAGGCCTTTCCCTTGACGCTGACTTTAGCAAAAAGTTTTTTCCCTTCCTTTTCAGCAGCTTCCGCCATTTTATCCTTTACATCGGACATATCGTAATCGCCACTGGAAAGAGGAGCAAAGAGGACGCGGTCCATGTAGAGATAGGCGCCGGCCTGGATGCCTATACCAAGGATAAAGCATACTGCCAGCTGAGCAAATTTCTTATTCACCCTGTCCTCCTTATTTCACAATAAATGCGGTAGGAATCATACGCTCGCCCAGAAGGTCGGCAGGCTTGTTCACTACCTTGCCGTTATAGTACAGGGTGGTGGAGGAGCCTCCGTCCAGGTTGGCTGCAATATAAGCACCATTTTCATACAGAATATTCTGGGAATCCACCAGGGTGGCACCGATGCTGTATCCCGGCTGCCGTCCGTCGATAACGAGGAAGAGGATGGTGCCGTCTTTCTTCTGGCCGATGGCAGAACGGGGTGAAATGCCCCAGCCGCCGTCGCCGCTTTTAATCACTTTCTGCCCGTTAATGATAAGGGGCGGCCCGAAGGTAAGACCTTCAATGGCTCCCATATCCCGGAGCTGTTTCTTGTTGTAGTTGCCGGCAATAAGGTTTCCGCTTTTGGTCATACCGACGAAATCTACTTTTTCACTGTCATCTACCTGCTGGCCCAGAAGATACTTCCCTTTATGAAGAATGAAGCCATAGGGCAGACGGCCGGTGCCGGTACCGTTGGGGTCATAGAAGCCGCCGCCGTTAATGGCAGCCACCGCATTGTTTTTCTTAGCAATGTTGCTGGTGGTATCTCCTTTTTCATTGATGTCCTCTGCCGTAGCCACTTCCACCCTGGTGGGGTTGGGAATTTCCAGGAGGTAGCCGACGAAGCGGGATGTTTCAATCTTCTTCAGATTCAGCGTAGAATCAGTCCGCGGTTTGAAGGAGAACATTTTCTGCGTATCCGTAGCTTTCACCACACCAAGGATCTGGTTCAGCTCATCCTGAGAATAAAGCCAGGTAATGTACTGGGGATGGCGGGAACGCATGATAGCCCCTACCACCGCCCGTTTCAGATTGCCAAAAGGTCCGAAGAGTACCACGATAGGTGAAGTAACGAGGAAGAAAATCAGGGTAATCAGAATAAACTTGAAAATAAAGCTGTGAAATATACGTTTCATTCTTGCTCCTAAAAAACAAAGCCAGGATTTCCTTATACCGGCGTATAGTTATCCTTGTTCAGCCGTTCAGAGAAACGGGCCAGGGAAATATCATTACCAATATATACCCGTTTCAGTTCATAGGGATAGCTTCCTACATGGACACGGCCGGAGTCGGTAGTAACTGCCATTTTAATGCCTGCCTTCTTGCAGATTTCCACCACCTGGTCATCATAGTCGCCATATGGATAGGCCAGCCAGGCATTATCAATGCCAAGATGATACTTCAAGGCCTCATTGGCTTCCACGATTTCTTTCTCCTTTTCCTTGGCCGTAGCCAGGTTATGGAGCTTGGGGTGAGACAGCGTATGGTTGGCAATGGTAACCGTATGGCTGTCGGCCATTTCTTTCAGCTGGTCCCAGGTCATGCGGTTATAGGGCTTGCCTACATCATCGGTAATGAGGAAAAGGGTCCAGGGGAAACCATATTCCTTCATCATGGGATAGACAATGGTATAACTGTCCAGATAGCCGTCATCAAAAGTAATGCACACCGGCTTTTCCGGAAGAGCCGCCCCTTTGGTCACATAGTCATAGAGTTCCTGCATGGTAATGGGATGATAGCCGTGATCTCTCAGATAGTTCATCTGCAGGCGAAGGTTTGCTTCCGTCTCCACGGCGGCGTTGTTCGGAATATCACCGATCATATGGAACATGAGCACGGAAACGCCTTCCGGCACGCTGTAGGTAACAGAGGGATCCCGCTTGACATAGGCAGTTCCCGGCTTCAGCTGACCCTCAGCCTGCACAGCGGCAGATGAAGAAGCCCCGCTTTTGGCTTCTCCCGGCGCACAGCCGGTGAGTGCAAACATGGAAGAAGAAAGAAGCAGCAGCGCGGCAGCAGCAGCCGCCGTCTTTTTCCAGCCCCTTGATAAAAATTTCACTTAAAACTCCCCTTTATCCAAATTCAAAAAGCACACCTAATCAGGCAATATAGATTATTTTACTACGATTTACATGCTTTGGCTATCAAAAGTCGAAATAAAGTACCAATCATAACAATTTATCATACAATATGCCCTTTCTGTGTTTAAAATCATTTCTGTTTTGATAAGAAATCCAATCCTTTCCATAAAAAGAAGAAAGAGTACCATAAAAAGTGATATAATAAAATTTACTTGAAAAGGTGACCCTACCGCAGGAGCTGAAAATAAAACTCCTGCCTGATTCCAGAAAGGACCTGTATAATGATAAAAAAGTTAATCCGGTTATTTCTTATTCTCGCAGCAATCCTTATGCTGCCCTCCGCTTCCGGCGCCCTGGCCAAAGACGCCCAGGTAACGGCCCTCCGCTGGACCTCCCGTAACGACGGGAATCCTCCCTTTGTCCGCATTGCCATGGATCTTTCCAAGGCTGTCCATGCAGAAGCGGCCATTGATGATGCAGGAAAAAATTTCGAGGTAGTCCTGAAAAAGACCTCCATGGGCAGCGTGGCTTCCCAGTATGACATGGACCCCCGAGCCATTGACTTTGCCACTCTTTCTGAAAAAGACGGCGATACCTATCTGGACGTGGCCCTCAGCAAGCCCCAGAAAATCGATGATATCCGTGTTTTCGCCCTCCGTCCCGATGCCAAAATGAAGAAGCCGCACCGGCTGGTAGTGGATATCCCGGTAATTGGTGCCAAACAGACCTATACAAAAAAGGCTTCTTCTGCTGCCTCTTCCAGCCCTGCTTCCTCCTATAAAAAGCAGAGTTATAATGTGTCTTCCGATGCCAAAAGCGTGCTGAAAGGTAAAATCATCTGCATTGATCCGGGTCACGGCGGCACTGATGTAGGTGCCATCGGCCATATCGGCGGCAAAGATGTATATGAAAAGAACATCACCCTTTCCATCGCACTCCCCCTGCGGGATATGCTCACCTCTGCCGGTGCCAAGGTGGTTATGACCAGAGACACCGATAAAGATGTGTACGGCCCCTGGGCCGATGCGGATCCGGAGCTGCAGGCCCGCTGCGACATTGCCAATGAAGCCCATGCAGACGCCTTCGTTTCCATCCATATCGATTCCTTCTCTAACTCTTCCGTTGACGGTACCACAGCCTACTACAACGCTAAAAGTTCCAAAGACCTGCTGCTTGCCCAGATGATGCACCAAGCCACCATGAATTCCCTCTCCATCCCCGACCGGGGTGTGAAATCCAATGATTTCTACGTGAATGTCTACACCACCATGCCTTCGGTACTCATGGAAATGGGATTCATCACCAATGACCACCGCGTCAAAATGCTCACCTCTTCCTGGGGCCCCCGGGGCATTGCCCAGAGCCTCTTCAATGGACTAGTGAACTACTTTGCTGCCATTTCCTAAGGAGCCATGACTATGAATAGAAAAATCATTTTCTCCCTGCTTGCCGCTTCCGCCTTAACCATCGCCCTTGCCGGATGTGCGCCGGAAAGTGGAAAGCAGGCCGCCACAAGCCTTTCCCCCCAGACCGCTTCTTCTCAGTCTCCTCTTCCCGCTGAATCGGAAGCATCACTGACCTACTACAAGGCCAATGATGAAGGCACGAAAATCATTCCTGTTTCCATGAAAGTAAAGGCCAAAGACCGTACTGCCAAAACAGCCATGGAGGAAATGATAAGAACCGATAGAAAATCCAGATATCCCCTCCTTCCCGCCGGCCTTTCCCTGAAAAGCATTGCCATTAAGGAAGGTACCGCCTACGTGGACTTCAGCAAAGAGCTGAATAATATCAAAGGTTCCACCGGCGAATCTCTTTTCATTGCCATGACCGTAGACACCCTCACCGAATTTCCCAACATCCATGATGTTGTCATCCGTGTTGAGGGAAAATCTCCGAAATTCCAAATGGATATGACCAGGCCCTTCAAGCGGGACGAAAGCTATATACAGATGGAAAAGAAATAAATAACAGCAGCCAAAAAGCCTGTGAAAAAATGATTGCACATTTTTTCACAGGCTTTTCTTTATTTATCTTCTTTTTCCAGTACTTCAATTTCACCGGCAGCAAAGGCAGCAGGATAGGTGTATTCCTTTTCCACTTCCGTAAACTTCACGGTCATTCGTCCATTGCTGATTTCCATAATGATTCCTTCCCCATAGAGAGGAGAAATAACCAGGGTCCCTTCGCCCAGGGAAATAAAGCGGGTATTGCCCCGGTGGGTTTCCTTAGCCCGGTGGGGAACGATTTTTTCTTTCTTCTCCGGTTTTGCCGCTTCCGGAACCTTATAGGTTCTTTCCTTTCCCTTGTGAGGTTCTGCTTTCTTTTCCTTTTTCACTTCCGGGAAGGCGCTTTTCAGCAGCTTGGATGGCAGGCCCCGGGGATACATGACATGTTCACCAGTCGCTTCGTAGGTCACATACACTCCTCTTTCCGTAATCCGGCTGACCACGCCTTTACCCAGGGTTTCATCGACCACTTCAAGCCCCACTTCCGGTTCCCGTTTTTCTGCCTTCCGGTCTTTGGAAAAAGGCTTTTTATCTCCAGGCTCCACATCAAAGGTAAACACCTTCTTTTCCAAAGGTTTTCCCAAAGCCGCCGGCCTCCTTTCTCTCGGAGCCGTGGTCCTTTTCTTTCTGGGAATTACCTTTTCCACATCGCCAAAGGCCACGGTAATCCCATCTTCCGTCACCTTACGTACAATGCCTACACCCAGCCGGCGGTCTTCAAATTCCACTCCCGGTTCCAGTTTCCGTTTGAACCGTCCGCCGGCAGTACCTTTTCTATCCTTACGAAAAGGCTTCCTGTTTCCCTTATGAAAAGGCTTTTTGTCTTTATCCATGTTTTCTCCTTATGATCTTATATCTTAGTCCTGCAATTTGATTCTTCTTATTATACCAGTATTTGACAAGGGTTCATAGGGCTTAGGAAGGTACAGCTTCTTAGCCGTCTTATACATATGACAGAGCCCTACGAAGAACGACTCCCATGAAGGACCCCGGGGCGAAGCTGTGACATGGCCTTTCGATGCCAGAGTAGAACAATCATCTTAATCTTATGGACCTCTTTCACAATCTGCCCCATGATTGGCCCCTTTTTCTCCCAAAGGCACCTCTCTCCGACAGTCTCAGTCCAGCCTCTGGGTCTTAATCCGTCTGTCCAGATCCCTTTTGGCCGCCTTTTCAGCCATGTCCTGCCGTTTGTCATACAGTTTCTTGCCGGTAGCAGTACCGATTTCCACTTTCACTTTACCATGCTTGAAATACATTTTCAGAGGCACCAGAGTGAGCCCCTTTGTTTTCAGCTTCATTTCAATCTTGCGGATTTCCTGCTTATGAAGAAGAAGTTTTCTGGTACGCAGGGGATCATGATTAAAGATGTTTCCCTGTTCGTAGGGACTGATATGAGCATTCCACAGGAAAACCTCCCCATGTTCTACTTTGGCAAAGCTGTCCCTGAGATTCACCCTGCCGGCGCGGATAGATTTTACTTCCGTACCGGTCAGGGCAATGCCGCACTCATAGGTGTCGTGGATAAAATAATTATGATAGGCCTGCCGGTTAGCTGCTATCGGCGGTGCCGTTTTTTCTTTTTTCATACAAAGCCTCCTGCAGGAAAGGGATTATTTCCTCTTTCCTCCTTTTTTGCCCCGGGACTTGCCGCTTCCTTTCTTATCTTTCTTCCTGGAGTGGGACTTGGAGCGGGAAGAGGTTCTTGTCTTTTTCTCCAGATTCAGAGGCGAATGGATTTCTCCCAGGACGAAATCCACTTCCCTTCTTTCCTTATCCGCTTTCACCAGCGTCACCCGCACCGGCATGCCCATGGAGTAGGTGGTGGCGGAGAATCGGCCGGTCATGGTCATGGTATCTTCCTGGTACACGTATTCATCGTCGTCCATGGAGTCCACATGCACCAGTCCTTCCACGCCGTTATCAAGACCTACGAATATACCGAACCGGGTAATGCCGGTAATATGTCCATCGAAGGGTTCTCCTACGAAGGGCACCATGTATTCCGTCATCTTCAGATCATCCACATCCCGTTCCGTTTCCGTGGCATTCTGTTCAGTTTCCGAGCAGTGTTCAGCTGCCCGAATCAGGAACTCCGTCTGCTTCTTCCGCTGCTGTTTCGTCATTTCATCATGAATAGCCTGCCGGATAAGACGGTGCACCATAAGGTCCGGATAGCGGCGGATAGGAGATGTGAAGTGGGTGTAGCAGGTGCTGGCAATGCCGAAATGACCGTCATTGTCTGTGCTGTAGCAGGCCTGGGGCAGGGAACGCAGGGTCATCACCTGTACCACGGCCTCAATATCCTGACCCTTCACCGATGCCAGGAGCTTCTGGATATCTTTTGGTTCCGGGTCTTCCGGAATGTGAATGGGAAGGCCCATAATGGCGATGAGCCGTTTCAGTGAATTCAGCTTTTCCTGGTCCGGATGGTCATGGACACGATAAATGGACGTATGGCCGGTCTTTTCCAGGAAACGGGCCACTGCTTCGTTGGCAGCAATCATGGCGTCTTCAATCATTTTCTCCGATTCACCGCGAATCCGCTTTTCAATGCGCAGGGGCTTGCCATCTTCATCAAGCACCACCTTGTATTCCGGGAAATCGAAGTCCAGGGCACCCCGACGGGTGCGGTTCTGCCTGAGAGCTGCCGCACATTCCCTAAGATCTTCCAGCATGGGCAGATGAATCTTCAAATCTTCCGGTGCAATGCCTTCGTCAAAGGCCTTGTTGATTTCCGGATAATTACAGCGTCTTGCCACCCGCACAATGGAAGGTGTAATTTTTTCTGTTTTTACCGTGCCGTCCGGCGCCACATCCATAAGGCAGGACATGGCATAGCGGTCCTCGTCATGGTTCAGGCTGCAGAGATCATTGGACAGCTGGAAAGGCAGCATGGGAATGACCCGATCCGCCAGATATACGGAAGTGCCCCTCCGATAAGCTTCATCATCCAGAAGGGAGCCTTTGGTTACATAGCGGGACACATCGGCTATGTGGACACCCAGGGCGAAATGACCATTTTCCTTCTTTTCGCAGTAGACCGCATCGTCCAGATCCTTGGAATCAGGGCCATCGATGGTGACAATAGGCATATTTCTATAATCTGCCACCCCTTCTTCCGGTACAATGGTGCGAGGCAGATTGTCAGCTTCCTTCATAAGGTCATCGGAAAATACATGGGGCAGACGATGCTGGGCAATAATAACGTCAATATCAAGGCCCTTATCGCCTTTGTAACCGATGACTTCCGTCACCTTGCCTTCCGCATCGGTCCACTCGCCAGGCCAGCGGGTCACCTGCACCATGACGCGGGCACCGGTAACCGCTCCCATTTCATCGCCTTCGGGAATCTGGATGACCATGTCCACCTTTTCATCAATAGGTACCGCTTCCCCGCCATCTGCCAGCATTTCATAAGTACATACAAACATATCATCTGCCCGTTCAATGACACGGGTAATCCGGCCCTCCGTATTATGGCGGCCAGTTTCGCTTTTCATGGTCTTCACTTCTACCGTATCATTATTTACAGCGTTCAGATGATCCTTCTCTGCAATGTACACATCCTCATGGTCATCATCGGTGAGCAAGAAGCCAAAACGGCCATAAGATTTATACACGCCCTGCAGAATGACGCCGGGCTTATAAGGCAGCAATTCCTTTTTTTCCATTGATTTCTCCTCCAGGGAAACGCTGATTCAATCGTTATCGAAATTCATTTTTGTATTTTTATGGAATGCCGGGAATGGAAGCGCGAATAGAAAGCTGTCTAAAGATGCTTATGCCGATGCATTAAATAAAATACTTATGGAATTCGATGCTGAGAATAAATCAGTGCTTTCCTGTAAAAATGTCTCTTCAGAGACAGTTAAAACGTATATATCTATACTAAGACTACATGAAACAGGCCTTCTACGCAAGGCCCAAATAAAAAAGAGGCCTGCCGCCGGCAAACCTCCAGGGAAATGCTCATTCCTGCGCCTGATGAAATCGGAGGGCAGACTGCATTTTCCCAGTCAATCAGAAAGTATTCATATATCTTCCAAGCACCAGGCAGAGAACAGCAAACATGGTACCAAAGACTATAGTGAACTTGGACAGCACTGCATCCTTGCCCCTGGTCCGTCCGCCGGCTGCGTTTTCCGTACCGCCGCCGATAGCTGTACCCATACCGGCCTGTTTAGATTCCTGACCTACCACTACCACAATCAAAAGCAGGGAAACCACAAAGGTTAATCCAATCAAAAAGTACTTCACTGCGAATCCTCCTCTGCACCTGCCTCACGTACGGCAGATACGGTTCTATCTTCTAAAAGAAATGATATCAAACACTATTTTATACTAATCATCATGAATGGTCAACTGAATTTTGTATAAACTCCATTTCCTCCCTGCAAAATCCGCTCTCTCCATGAATCATTCTTTTTGCAAGGTGGAAAAACGGCAGTACACCGCCCTTTTGGCAGGAAAGACCTCATAGGAACAGATTCAAAAAAGGACACAGGCATGATGAACATCATCATGCCTGTGCAGGGTTCCGTTTTCTGTCAAAGACCTGCTATTACGCAGCGCAAAGTGCCGCCACCCCTTCCAGCATCTTTCTCTCAGAATGGATTGAAAACCCTTTACCGTCCTCTCAGCTTATCCAGCTTTTCCTGTATGGAAAGCGGGATGGCCCTTCCTATTTCACTTCTGAGATTCTTATGGTTATTCCTGGTGATGAATTTGGACTGCAGCGCCTTATCCTCTTCCATGGCCCGCATGAGATCCGAAACCGGCACCCGGTAGGCACCGTTTCCCAGAATCTGGCTCTGTTCGGGGCCGTCGGAGGTGACTACGAAAATGTGTCTGTATTCGTCCCGCCGGAGATAAGATTCTTTTTCAATATAAGAATCGGCAGTCATCCTTCTCGGTGTATACACAATGGTAAAGAAGGCGGACAGTTCCTCCACCTTGACCTTGGTGGAATTTCCTTTCCCGTCGAAGGCAATAATCACTTCTATGTCATTATGAGCACCATAGTCCTGCATAATGTCCATGAGCTTCTTCCGGCACGATTCCAGGTCGCTCCGGTCAAAGATGTCAGGTCTGCCGAAAATCACATTATAGCCGTCTACCAGATAGAGATCCTTCATGACTTATCCCTCTGCTTTGCGGCTTCATAAATAAGAAGAGCAGCTGCTACAGAAACATTGAGGGAAGAAACCTTCCCTTTCATAGGAATACGTACGCAGAAATCGCACATTTTCCGGGTAAGAGGACTTACGCCCTTCCCTTCTGCCCCCATAACGATGACCAGCGGGCCTTTCAGGTTGGCGTCATAATAGAGACTTTCACCGTCCATATCGGCTCCTACCACCCAGAATCCCTTTTCCTTCAGCATTTCCAGAGTCTGCCTGATATTTCCCGTCTGACAGACAGGAAGATAGGCAAAGGCACCGGCCGCAGTCTTCATGGCAGCTGCTGTTACCGGCGGGCTCTTATGCTTAGGAAGAAGCACCGCCGCTGCGCCGGCACACTCCGCCGTGCGGACGATGGCGCCCAGATTGCGCACATCCTCCAGCCCATCCAGCAAAATCAGGATGGGACTCTTCCCTTCCCAATCCACCAGCACCCGGTCAAGATCTGCATATTCATAGGGCTTCAGCATGGCTGCAATTCCCTGATGCACTACGCCGCCGGACATATCATCCAGCTTTTCTTCCTTCACCTCTTCCACCGGCACTCCCTGCTTTTCAGCCAGAGCCGCCAGGGAAAGCAGACGGTCATCCTTCTTTCCTTCTTTCAGGAAGACCCGGCGCACTCCCCTGCTCTTCAGAAATTCGGATACGCTGTTTCTTCCACAGATGAGGAAAGACTCAGAAGAGACCTCCTTTTTCAAAGGTCTTTTCTTTCTTCCGTCTCTGGTGGATGAGGACAGGGGCTGCCGACGCTGCCCGGACTGTTTCTGTTTAAAGGATGGTCTCTCCCTTTTATCAGTTTTCATGGCTCATTTCTCCTGCCACATACTTCAAGCTTTTTTCAAGGATAAAATCCAGCCGCTGCTTCTGGCCGGAAAGGTACAGATAGCCAAGAAGAGCTTCAAAGGCTGTGGACTCCCGATACTCCTCCACTGTAGCACTCTTTGGCACATGGGAACTGGTATTTCTGGCCCTCTTGGCCACCTTCAGCTCCCGCTCATTCAAAAGCTCCCTGATTTCAAAGAGAATACGGCTCTGCCAGCGGGCGGAAACGATTTCCGATGCCAGACTGTTCAGAATCTGCACATTATAAATGCCTGTATCGATAAGGGCCTTCCGGATAAAGAAGGACCAGCAGGCATCGCCAATATAAGCCAGGGTCAGCGCATCCATGGAAAAGACCTCCTGTTCACCAAGAACAGGAGATTCTTTACCAATCTTATGAGCCATCTGTTTTTTCAGAAATAAGACTCTCTTAAACTCCACGTTTCTTCCACCTTGCTCCTGTAGGAGTATCTTCAATCACAATGCCGATTTCACCCAGTTTATCCCGGATTTCATCAGCCAGCTGGTACTGCTTTGCTTTTCTGGCAGACTGGCGGACAGCAAGGATCACATTCATAAGGTCATTGTAATCCTTATCATCATAGGCTTCCGTCTTTTTCCATTCTTTTTCCAGAATGCCCAGAATATCAAGGATTGTCTTGAAGGCTTTTCCTGCCTTTTCCAGAGATGCTTTGTTGAAACCAATACCGCTGTGTACATCGTTGTAATACACATTGATGGCCTTTGCCAGTTCAAACATGGCACCCGTAGCAAGGCCCGTATTGAAATCATCGTCCATGGCTTCATGGAAGACTTTCATATCATCTTCTGCTGCTTTTTCAAGAGCTTTGGAGGCCTCTGTCACCTCACTACCTTCCCGGCCGCTCAATTCTTTCACACGGCCAATGACGTCTTTCAGCTTGTCCATGTTCTTTTCTGCTTCTTCCAGGCGGTCATCAGAAAAATCAAGAGGACTTCTGTAATGGGTGGACAGAAGGAAATAACGGAGCGCATCGCCGGAATACTTCTCCAGTACATCTTTGACCAGGAAGAAATTATTCAGGGACTTGCTCATCTTTTCAGAGTTAATGGTAATGAAGCCATTATGGAGCCAGTAATCTACGAAATGGCAGCCGGTGCAGCCTTCGGACTGGGCGATTTCATTTTCATGATGCGGGAAAATCAGATCCGAGCCGCCGCCATGGAAATCAAAGGTTTTGCCAAGATAATGGATGGACATGGCAGAGCATTCGATATGCCAGCCCGGACGTCCCTTGCCCCAGGGGCTTTCCCAGAAAGGTTCACCCGGTTTAGCAGCCTTCCACAGAGCGAAATCACCGGGATTCCTCTTCTCATCATTCACTTCAATGCGGGCCCCGGCCAGCATATCTTCGATTTTCCGGCCGGACAGTCTGCCGTAATCCTTGAAAGTGGAAATATCATAATACACATCGCCGCCCAGTACATAGGCATGGCCCTTTTTAATCAGGGTTTCCACCATATGGATAATATCATCCATATGTTCAGATACCCTTGGATACACATCGGCCCGGCGTACATGGAGCGCATCCATGACCTGGAAATACGCATCGATGTAACGGTCGGAAATAGTCTTCCAGTCCGTGCCCTCTGCATTGGCCTTATTGATAATCTTATCATCCACATCCGTAAAATTCTGTACGAATTCCACCTTGTAGCCCACATATTCCAGGTAGCGGCGAATCACATCCCAGGTCACTGCCGGACGGGCATTGCCGATATGGGGATGATTGTAGGGCGTTACGCCGCACACATAAATCTTCGCTTCCCCTGGTGTAATCGGTTTAAATACTTCCTTTTCCTTCGTCAGCGTGTTATACACTTTAATTTCTTCCATTTAGATTCCTCCATCTGTAGAGTGATTTATTTATATTCATATATAAGAAAGATATGATAAGCCTGTTTTTCCCTGCAACAGTGACACATGGTTATCATCTTCTTTCATGAAATCGATGGGTTAGTGAACTAGTGAGCTAGTGAGCTAGTACACTAGTACACTGGTACACTAGCCAACTAGCTCCCATTAAAAAGACCGCCGCCTCACAGAGACGGTGGCCCGTTATTCCACTCTGTCGGCAAAAGCCGCGCATAGTCGTATCGTCGACCTACGGAAAAGGATACTGTATTCCCCTTTTCAGCTCACAGATGCATTTCCTGAAAGCTCACCAGACATTTTCACCTTCCATGCCCTCTCTGAAGAATAGCCATCAGTACTTCTTCTGCTCATCGCCCAAACTATGTCAGATTTCATCCACAGAAATCGAATTTTAAATAAGCACGGCAGCTGACCTGGCTTTTGACCCCACACTCGCCTGCTGGAGCTTTCGCTACCCGGTGTCTTCCTCTCACTACTAACCCTCTCGGTTTTTCCGGCAGGACTTACTTCTAAACCGCACCATGCTCAGCAGGATTTTCCTGCGTTACGTGGATCGCTTTGGCTGCGACTACCATCGACTTTCAGCCACAGACCTGCAATGCTTATTAATTATTATAGATTCGACAGGTGGAAACTGTCAATATGAAATATTATATATAGTTTAAAGAAAAGCGTTACTGATCCAGGAGCCTGCATTTCATGAATCATATTTCACCATTCGGTGCAAAGCCGGAATTGCAGACCAATCAATCGATGCTTACCTCAAAAGAGCCGTGAAAAATGATTTTCCCTTCTTCACAGCCCTTTTTGTTCACTTATGCCTTGTCATCGATAATGGCAGCACCGCCTCTTTCTCCTGTGCGGATTTTGACAGCGGTGGTCAGTTCGGATACAAAGATTTTACCGTCTCCCACATGACCGGTGTTGCAGGTGTCGCGGATGGTCTGAATCAGCTTTTCCAGAGGTGTTTCATAAATGACAATTTCTATTTTAATTTTCGGAAGCAGGTTCACCGAGAGTACATTTCCTCGATAGATTTCTTCCTGTCCATGGGTGAGGCCGCACCCATAGACTTCAGTGACAGTAATACCGGTAACGCCGATTTCATACAACTTATCCTTCAGCTCTTCCAGCTTTTCAGGACGGATAACGGCATCTACCTTGTAGATTTTTTTATCTGTATTCATAGGTTTCACCTCTTATAATTTATTATACGCTCTTTCACCATGGTCGATAAGGTCCAGGCCCTGGGCTTCTTCGGAAGCAGTAGCGCGGACTTTCATGAAAATCCCCAGCACTTTGATAATCAGGGTAGTCATAACTACAGCCACTATGATGCCGGTAACAATGCCTGTCATCTGGGGAATGAGCTGGCCGGGATTTCCGTAGAGAAGGCCATCGGCACCGGCATCATTAATGGTTTTAGTACAGAAAATACCTGTCATAAGAGCACCCCATACGCCGCCCATGCCATGGCAGCCGAAGGCGTCCAGAGAGTCGTCATAGCCAAGTCTGGATTTGACGAAGGAAACGAAGAAATAGCAGATGAGCGGTGTGGTGATACCAATGAAGAATGCTGCGCTGGCATCTACGAAGCCTGCGGCCGGTGTTATGCCTACGAGGCCGGTGAGGATGCCGGTCATAAGACCCAGGGCCGTCATTTTCTTGTGAATGATTTCTTCAATAACAATCCACACCAGACCGGCCGTACAGGAGGCAATGCCTGTATTGGCCAGGGCCTGCGTCATCACATTGTTGGCTGAAAGTCCGGCGCCGGAGTTAAATCCGAACCATCCCAGCCACAGGAAGCTGCCGCCCAGGCAGACATAGGGAATATTGTGGGGGCGGAGAGAAAGAATGCCATACCCTTTTCTTCTGCCGATCAGAATGGCCGCAGTTAAAGCAGAGAAGCCGGAAGTGACATGAATGACCGTGCCCCCTGCAAAGTCAAGGGCTCCCATATTGCGGATGAAGCCGCCCACGCCCCATACCATATGGCACATGGGATCATATACCAGAGTGCCCCAGAGAAAGATAAAAATACAATAGGCCGGGAAACGGGTTCTTTCCACAATACCGCCGCTGACGATGGCTGGCGTGAGGATGGCAAAAGCCATCTGGAACAGGGCGAAGAGGATATGGGGAATGGTTTCAGAATAATCCGGATTGGCTGCCATGCCTACATCATGGAAAAAGGCCCAGTCCAGATTGCCGATGATGCCGCCCACATCAGGTCCGAAAGAAAGAGAATACCCATAGACAAACCACTGTACGGTAAAGATGGCCAGACACACCATGGACATCATAATGGTATTAATGGTGTTCTTACGACGTACCAGACCACCGTAGAAAAAAGCCAGAGCCGGAGTCATAATGAGCACCAGCAGTGTGGAAATGGCCATGTAAGCCATGTCTGCTCCATTCAGCTGACTTCCTTCATCAGCCGCCATGGCCATTCCTGGAAGGAAACAGGCTCCCAGAAATGCCGGTAAAAGATATTTGCGCATAGTCATAAATTCCTTTCTGAAAAATAAAAAAAGCCGCCTGGAATCCCTGAAATTCCCATAGCAGCGCCATCACCCATTTTTATGAAATTATACAGAGGAGTTTCCCGGGCCCCTCTGCTTTTATACCGTTTTTATCTGCCCTTTCGCTCAATGCCACATCATGACCAGCACCTCCAACATAGAAAGGGCCTGCATACCAAAGTACGCAGGCCCTTTTGCCTTTTGTTTAACTATGCTGACTATTATACACAGAATATCCATAGATTGCAAGCTTTTTTTGCGAGCTGGAAGGTGCGGGAATACAGCAGCATTTTTCCCTCCGGCAGGTACTGAAATTCACCCATTTCCCCGCGGTAAAGAGTGAGACATCGGCCATATCAACGCATGGAAACCATGATTTTTTATGGCACCGGCTCACTGATCAGTACATGGCCGCGTTGGCAATCACAAGACGCTGCACCTGGTTGGTTCCTTCATAAATCTGCATGATCTTGGCGTCACGCATATATTTTTCGTTCGGATTTTCCCGGGAATATCCATTGCCGCCCATAACCTGTACGGCGGTGGTGGTGACTTCCATGGCTGTATCGGAAGCAAAGCATTTGGACATGGCAGAGAAAAGAGATGCTTTCTTATCACCGGTCATCTGCATCCAGCAGGCTTTGTACACCAGAGCCCGGGCTGCTTCCGTCTTTGTCACCATGTCGGCGATCATCTGCTGCACCATTTCAAAGGAAGCGATTTTCTGTCCAAACTGCTTTCTCTGGTGCGCATAATGGATTGCATTTTCCAGCGCAGCCTGGGCAATACCCACAGAAATAGCGCCTACCACCGGTCGTGATTTTTCCAGCGTTTCCATGGCGATCCGGAATCCCATGCCTTCCCTTCCAAGCCTGGTAGAAGCAGGCACGAAGCAGTCATCAAAAATGATTTCCGAAGTTGCGGAAGCGCGGATACCCATTTTATCTTCTTCCTTGCCCATGGAAATACCTTTGGTATTTCTATCTACGGAAAAAACAGTGAGCCCCCGGATGCCGCCGGATTCTCTTGTATTGGCAAAGAGAGTGATTTTATCTGCAATAGGTGCATTGGTAATGAAGCACTTGGTCCCATTCAGTACATAGCCGCCGTCCACCTTCTTAGCTCGGCAGGAAACGGCGCCGGCGTCGGAACCAGCCCCCGGTTCCGTAAGGGCAAAGCAGCTCATGCCCCCTTCATTCAGGCAGTCGAAATAGGATTTCTTCTGTTCATCGCTGCCTGCAATGAGCACCGGGAATGAAGCCAGGGAATTGGCAGCACATACGGTAGCCACGCCGGCACATCCTTTGGCCAGTTCTTCACTGATCATGGCAATGGTCAAAAGATCCAGTCCGGCACCGCCGAATTCCTTGGGAACCGACAGAGCCGTCATGCCAGACTGCTTCAAAATTCGAAGCAGCTCCTCATCCATAACACCGCTCTTATCGATAGAAAGGGCCCTGGGTGCGATTTCCTTCTGCGCAATATCACGGGCCAGCCCTACCAGTTCCTTCTGCTTATCTGTCAAGTTAAAATCCATTTTCCAACACCTGCCGAATCAAAAAAAACAAGGGTTCTCAATCTGTCTGCAGCTCCTGCAGAAATATGTCCTTCTCATTATAACAGATTTATGCCTAAAAATTCACTGGGAATCCATAAAAGGAAAGATAGCATATAAGGGGGCGAAACGGTGTCATTTCTGAAAAACCATGGCAGGGCCTGTCCTTTGATGTATGACGACCCTTAGATTGACCTCATCATGAACCATGAAAAGCCAGGCAGGGCGTTGCAGCCTTTTTACCTTTCCCCCTCTTTGTCCGCCCTCTCTCTTTTCTGATATACTCCCCTGCCATGAAGCAGTAACGTATCCCTCTGTTTGATTTTTCATAGCTGCCAATGGAAACGAATTGCAAAACTCCCGATTTTATCGGTATTCTAAACTTATATAGTCTGCTATGTATATTGGAAAATCTGATGACCCTGTATTATAATATATGAGATAAGAAAAGGTATTTGCATAATCTTGACAAATCGCTTACAATAAACACTGCTTTTCTAAAGCTTACAACTGACTGAAACGAGAACCATAAGATATATCTGTCCGGTACGCCGCTCCGCCGGGGCAGATGACTGCGCCGATTTCCGGCTTGTGGGCGGCTAAAAGGATACATTATGATTGACAAATGTAAAAAGCTTATCGGACTTTTGATTCTGATTGCTGCTGCCGTCATATCCGTTTACCTGGTTCGTATGTACTATCCTGAATTTTATTACCATACCATCCACCTCACCATGGCAGGCGATGTGGACGGTCTGGCGGATTACATTTCATCCTTCGGGTACGGAGCTTTTCTTGTGAGCATTGGTCTGCTCATTTTCTGTAATGTCTTCGGGATTCCTACGATTCCCTTCCTTACAGTGAATGGAGCGCTCTTCGGCCTGCTCCCGGGGATTTTCATTTCCTGGGTGGGAGAAGTCATCGGCATTGAAATCAGTTTCCATATCGGACGTATCTTCTTCCGTAAGGAAGCCCGCCGTCTGATTGAAAAGAAGCATATGCTTACCAAGCTGGACAAATACAGCTGTGTGAAGAATATGGCTCTGGCCAGGGCTATCCCCTATTCACCCAATATTCTTTTCACTGCCATTGCCGTCTTAAGCAAGCTCACCAGCCGGGAGCATCTGAAATCTACCCTCATCGGCAAGATTCCCTCTGTAATCATTGAAGTATGGCTGGGCCATGACCTCATTTATTTCTCGGAGCACGGCACTCGTTTCATTGTGCTTCTCTTCCTCCTTCTGGCTGCTTATATCATTCATAAAATGTACAAAAAAAGACGCTGTTTTAACAACAAATGTCTGTAACCAAAGCCGTCATGGTTTCCATGGCGGTTTTTCCATGGATGAAATCGGAATCGCCGCCTTTTGTTTCCCTTCTATCCATTGTATAATAGGGTAATGAAAGAATGGCCAATCTATTCTTTAATTCGATAGAAATATCCCTTCCAAATGATATTTTCTGATAAGGAGGATATGATGAAAGGTTACATTCAAGTATATACCGGTGACGGCAAGGGGAAAACCACGGCTGCCATCGGTCTTGCCATCCGCGCCATAGGTGCGGGGAAAAAGGTATGCATCATCCAGTTCATGAAATCTCTGGCCTACTCGGAGCAGAAAGTGCTCCAAAGCCTTGACGGCATCACCCTTATTACTTTGGGTAAACCTTATTTCATTGCTAAAGAAGGCATGCTTACGGAAGAAGAAATCAAGGCCTGGGGCGACAAGCTGGTGGTGTATCCTGCCGGTCATCCGCCCAAAGAATATCGGGATATGATACGGAAAGGCATTGATGACGCCATCGGTGCCGTTTCCGGCCCCTACGATGTGGTTATCCTGGATGAATACAATATGGCCTGCTGGTATGACCTGGCCACCGAGGAGGACACGAAGGAAATCCTTGCTGCCCGCCGTCCGGAGGTGGAACTGGTATTTACCGGCCGCAACGCTCCATCCTATATTCTGGATGCTGCCGACCTCATTACTGAAATGAAAAAAATCCGCCACTACTATGACAAAGGTGTCATGGGAAGGGAAGGAATCGAAGACTGATTTCCTCTGCGGAAAAAGAAAGGATTGCATAGAATGGAAAAAATTACAGGTAAAAGCATTTCCGGTATGGTTACCATTGGACCACTCCGGGTATTCCGTCACAAAGAATTCAGCGTAGAAGAATCGAAGGTAGACCGCCCGGAAACCGAAGTGGCCCGGTTCGATTCTGCCAGAAATACCGCCTCTGCCAAAATGAATCAGTTCTATCAGGAAGCCGTGTCCCATGTGGGTCTGGATAATGCTTCCATTTTCAAAGTATACCAGCAGATGCTGACAGAATCGGAATTTGTAGATGCCGTCCGCTCCATGATCCGCAGTCAGAGCATCAATGCAGAATCTGCCATTTCCCAGGCTGAAAAGAACTTCACCCAGATTTACAGCAGCGGAACTGATGTATACATGCAGGCCCACGTAGCAGACGTGCAGGAAATCGCCCGCATCCTCCTGCGTACCCTTCATCAGAAAAAAGCCATGTTTGCCAGCGATGAACCCTGTATCCTCTATGCCGATGACCTCACCCCCAGCGAGACCATCCAGATGGATACCAAAAAAATTCTGGGCTTCGTTACAAAAGAAGGCACCCCCACTTCCCACACTGCCATTCTGGCCAGGGCACTGGGCGTTCCTGCCATCGTAGCTACCGGCACAGAAGTGGATGACTCCTTTGACGGCAAAACAGCTGTGATTGATGGATTCTCCGGAACGGTGTATCTGGATCCCACACCGGGCATTCTGGCAGTGATGAAGGAGAAACAGGACCAGAGCATACGGCTGAAGGAACTGATGCAGCAGCTGAAAGGCCTTCCCAGTGAAACCGTAGATGGTCACCGGGTCGAAGTGGCAGCCAATGTATCTTCCGCCTCCGACCTGGCTGCCGTTCTGAAAAATGATGCCGAAGGCATCGGCCTCTTCCGCAGTGAATTCATCTACATGGGAAGAGACACTCTCCCCAGTGAAGAGGAACAGTTTAATATTTACAAACTGGCCATCGAAACCATGGCCGGTAAGCGCGTCATCATCCGTACCCTGGATATTGGCGCTGATAAGGAAGCCTCTGCTTTCCATCTGCCGAAGGAAGAAAACCCTGCCCTGGGCATGCGGGCCATCCGTATCTGCCTGAAGCGGCCGGAAATCTTCAAGACCCAGCTCCGTGCCATTCTCCGGGCCAGCGCCTTTGGCAAAGCAGCCATCATGTTCCCCCTCATTACCTCGGTATGGGAAGTATGGAAGGCTCGGGAAATCCTGGACGAAGTCAGAATGGAACTGGATAAGAAGGGCATCGCCTATGACCATCATATGGAAGTAGGCATTATGGTAGAAACGCCGGCAGCTGCCTTAATCAGCGACAAACTGGCCAAAGAAGTGGATTTCTTCTCCATCGGCACCAATGACCTGTCCCAGTACACCCTGGTAGTAGACAGAACAAGCCGCGTCCTTTCTGACTTCTTTAATCCCCACCATCCGGCAGTACTGAAACTGATTCAGATGACCGTGGAAAATGCTCACAAAGCAGGCATCTGGGTAGGCATGTGCGGTGAACTGGGTTCCGACCTTTCCATCACCGAAACCTTCCTCCGCATGGGAGTGGACGAATTCTCCGTAGCCCCCTACTCTGTACTGCCCCTGCGGAAGCAGATCCGTTCCATTGATTTAAGTAAATAAAGAACCGCCTCTAAGGCTGTGAAGAAATGAGGATATCCCCCATTTCTTCACAGCTTTTTTTCTGCCATCTTTCCAAAAGCTTCCCGGGACAAAAAAGCAGGATGAAGCCCGTCCTCCCAGTCCTGTACCTATCTATTATTTATCAAATTCATTTAAATATATAGTATTCAATGCAATACATAAATATTTCGTAATGGGTAATGACATTATATGTATTATATGCTATTATTTGAATAGAATATTTCGTTTTCTTGAAAGGAGCTGACTATGAGACGAAAAATCGAATCCCTGAGCACCACATTTCTTTCCTTTTTGCGTTCCGAAGCATCGGGCGGTGTCATTCTTCTCATATGTGCCATCCTGGCTGTCATCATAGCCAATTCTCCCTGGGGCGGCGCCTATGAGCACAGCCTTCACACGCCAATCGCCATCGGCATAGGACCTTTTTCCCTGGAAATGGGACTTCTTCACTGGGTCAATGACGGGCTCATGGCCGTTTTCTTCTTCCTGGTGGGCCTGGAAATCAAACGGGAATTCCTCTATGGAGAACTCCGCACCAAATCTGCCATGATTCTTCCCGTCTGCGGGGCACTGGGCGGCATGCTGGTACCGGCCCTGTTTTACAGCCTTCTGAATTTTGGCACTGCAACCTCCGGCGGCTGGGGCATTCCCATGGCTACCGATATTGCTTTTGCCCTGGGCATTATGACCTTGGCAGCCAGAAGCGCACCGCCGGGGCTGGTGGTCTTCCTGACGGCCCTGGCCATTGTAGATGATTTAGGCGCCATTGTCGTCATCGCCCTCTTTTACAGCACGGACCTTGCATGGATAGCCCTGGCTTCCGGACTGGCAGCTCTGGCCGGCGCATTCCTTTTAAACCGCTTGAAAATCTGTTTCTTCCCGGCCTATCTGGCTTTAGGCCTTGTGGCATGGTACTTTTTCCTGAAAGCCGGCATCCACCCCACCATAGCCGGAGTCATTCTGGGCTTCTCTATTCCGGCAGAAGGGAACTGTAAAGTATCCATGCTTCATCAGTGGGAGAAGAGACTTCACCCCTGGTCTGCATATCTCATCATGCCCGTTTTTGCACTCTCCAATGCGGGCGTAGAAATTTCCCTTGCTTCTCTGGATTTTACTTCTCCCCTCCCCTGGGGCATCCTGGCAGGACTCTTCCTTGGAAAACCGGTCGGCATCTTCGGCTCTGTCTACCTTCTCCATAAAATAGGCCATATAGACATTCCCGGCAAAGCCTCTCCCCGGGAGCTGGCAGCTACCGGCATGCTCGGCGGTATCGGCTTTACCATGTCCATCTTCATCGCCTCCATCGCCTTCACGGATCCCAGCCTCCTGAACCTGGCCAAATTTTCCATTCTTCTAGCTTCCACTATTTCTGCTGCCGCAGGTACCCTGGTATTTCTCATAAGCGGCTCTAAAGGGAGAGATACTCTGCCTCTTTCCGAAATGGAAAAAATCCAGGGATAGATGATGACACTTTCCTCGCCTTACTGAACTCCTGATGTCTGGAAATCGCTGATTTTCAGGCGCCAGGGGTTTTGTCATGAAATATCTCCCGCCCTCTATGCAGAATCCGAGACAGGCAAAACCATCCATGCAAAAACACCCGATAGTTGACTCTTTCAGAATCACTTTCGGGTGTTTTTACTCTGCATCTATGAAATCAGCCTTTAGCCGCCAGCTTAAGAACCATAGCTTTCAGTTCTGCGATTTCCTGGTCCTGTTTGGCAAGTCGGGCCTTCAAATCTTCATTTTCCTTAAGCTTCAGGTTCTGTGCTTCCACCTGCTGCTTCAAGGCCATGATTTCTCTGGCCATAACGGTACGGGAACCTATGATGGAGTTTCCATGGCCCAGGCGGATGCTGACGCCTGCATTGACCATGTTTTCTCCGCCGCCCCAGCTGCCGCCCAGAGAGAAGAGGGTATCTTCATTAGGCTGGTAGAAGGCGCCAATGGCACCGGCCTTGGCATTCACATAGTGACCGAAACCAGCAGCAAAGTTCCACTTTTCTTCCGGATTGAAATCCAGCGGATGAAGCGCCGCCAGAGCAGCTGCCCCGGCACCAACCCGGTTCAGGCGATTGTTCAGCTTGTTTACAGCTCCATCCACGCCGCTGACCAGACCTTTCAGCTGGCTCACGTTCACCGCATCGGTATCACTGATCCCCGGTGCCACATCGTGAATCTGCTGGCCGCCCATGGAGACATTGCTGTTTGTGATTTCCACAGCATGGGTATTGTCGCCGTTAGCGGCAATCTTGATGCCGCTATTGGTGATGGTCGTACCAACTTTGCCTTCACTGTTGTTGATGGTCAGGCCGTCGTTGTTCAAAGTACTATTGCCCGTGGTAACGCTGGTAAGTCCCTTGAGTTCGCTGGACAGCTTGATATCCAGACCGTCGCCAGCGGCGTTCTTGACCACACCGATGTTGCCATTTGTCAGCTTGGACGTATCCGCACCGCCGGACAGTTTCATGGATTCGCCCAGGCCTCTGGAGACGGTTTCTCCGTCGTCTCCGGCAAAGTCCCGGCTGCCCAGCTTGCCGATTTCCGTCTTGGCAGCCTCACCGGCAATGGTCTTCACATCGCCGATATTGGTCGCGTTGGTATTGTCTTTGTCGTCCCCGTTGATGATACCGCTCTTCACGTTGGTGATGTTTTTGCCACCAGCGTCAATGCCTTTGCTGTCAATCGTGACACCGCCAGCCTTGATGGAGCCATCATTGACGAGGTCCACATCTTTCTTCAGGCCGATGTTAAGCAATTTGCCATCGTCGGGAACAGCAGTCATGATATTGCCATCCCCATGGATGCCAATGTTACTGCCAAGGTCTGCCTTGACAGCATTCCCCTTGTCCTCTGCCAAGCCGAAGCCGCCGCCCTGTTTAGCGTCAGTGATACTGCCCCTCACCTACCACTGCAGTTATTCCGTATTTTTCCTTATATCTATTTGAACATTGATGTAAAAGGCGATTTGTTCATATACCTTATAACAAGGGGTTTTAAAATTAATTAGTTACCTGAAGTTACTATTAATTAATTTATTTCTAACCTTTGTGGATATATATGAACTTAATACATATGCCTAGTCCCCGCATCCCCTCTTCCACTGTCCCTTTTTCTGCAGCATAAAAAAAGACGAAGGCCGAAGCCTTCGTCTTTTTAAAGATATGATTTTTATTTTAACAGGTTGCCATCTTCAAAGTAGTTAATCCGCATAGCCTTTCTCACTCTCTGGAGGGTGCCATCGGCTTTGGCAGCCGCTTTTTCTGTGCCTTTCCTGAGGATATCCACCACATCATCAAGGTGCTGTTCCCAGTGCTGGCGGCGTTCACGGATAGGAGCCAGTTCTGCCTGCATCACGTTGTTAAGGAACCGTTTGACTTTGACGTCTCCCAGACCGCCTCTGGTGTAGTGTTCTTTCATTTCGTCCAGGTTCTTGTATTCCGGCAGGAATTCTGCGAAATATTCATCTTTGCAGAAAGCGTCCAGGTAGGTGAAGACGGGGTTGCCTTCCACGTGGCCCGGGTCGTCTCTCCGAAGATGGGTGGGATCGGTAAACATGGACATGACTTTCTTTTCAATGTCTTCAGGTTTTTCGCAAAGATAAATACAGTTGCCAATGGATTTGCTCATCTTGGCTTTGCCGTCGATACCGGGAAGGCGGAGACTTGCTTTATTGGTGGACAGGACAATTTCCGGTTCCACCAGGGTTTCACCATAAATGTCATTGAATTTGCGTACAATTTCCCTTGTCTGTTCCAGCATGGGTTCCTGGTCTTCCCCTACCGGCACGGTAGTGGCGTCAAAGGCGGTAATGTCAGCTGCCTGGCTGACAGGGTAGCAGAGGAAGCCGGCGGGGATGCTGGCTTCGAAATGTTTCTGCTGAATTTCCGCTTTTACCGTAGGATTTCTTTCCAGCCGGGATACGGTGACCAGGTTCATGTAGTACATGGTCAGTTCCGGCAGGGCCGGTACCAGGGACTGGATAAAGATATTGGACTTTTCGGGGTCGATACCTACGGAAAGGTAGTCCAAAGCGACCTGGAGTACGTTTTTCCTGACTTTTTCAGGATTATCCGCATTGTCCGTCAGGGCCTGGGCGTCAGCAATTTCGATGTAAATTTCATCAAACTTGCCGGAATTCTGGAGGGCTGCCCGTTCTCTGAGGGATCCTACATAGTGACCTACGTGAAGGTGTCCGGTGGGACGGTCGCCGGTTAAAATAATCTTCTTCATATATGACAACTCCTATCCATGAAATATACTTTCTTTATTTTATGCTTAAAAACAGGTTTCCGCAACCGTGTCTGATAGAAAGAAAAGGCACAGGCCCCGAAGGATGCCTGTGCCCCATGTATTTCTTATTCCACGGTCACTGATTTTGCCAGATTTCTTGGCTTATCCACATCGTTTCCTCTCTTCACGCTGGTATAGTATGCGAGAAGCTGCATAGGAATGACGGACAGAATGGGGGCAATGAAGAAGTCCACTCTGGGGATCCGTACGGTTTCAGTGGTGTACTTGCCCAGTTCTTTATCATCTTCATAGCCGATGCCGAGGACTTCTGCGCCCCGGGCTTTGACTTCCTGGATATTGCTGTACATTTTGGAGCTCACCGCATCCTGGGTAGCTACGGCAATCACAGGGGTATCGGCGGTGATGAGGGCCAGGGTGCCGTGTTTCAGTTCGCCGGCTGCGTAGGATTCCGCATGGATATAGGATACTTCTTTCAGTTTCAGTGCCCCTTCCATGGCGATGGCATAGTCGATGGAACGGCCCAGATAGAAAATGTCATGGGCTTTGATAAGGCGGTCTGCCACTTCAGCCATATGGTCCTTTTCTTTCAGTACCTTTTCAATCTGCTTGGGCAGGTCTTTCAATCCATCAGTAATCTTATGGATAAGGTCCATGGAAATGGTGCCTCTGAGCTGTGCCATGTACAGGGCCAGCATGAGGAGTGCCACCAGCTGGGTGGTATAGGCCTTGGTCGATGCTACGGCGATTTCCGGGCCTGCCAGGGTATATACGACATGGTCTGCTTCCCGGGCAATGGAGGAGCCGATGGAGTTGGTCACTGCCAGACTTTTGGCGCCGTGTTTCTTCGCTTCTTTCAGTGCTTCCAGGGTATCGATGGTTTCGCCGGACTGGCTCACTACGATGCAGAGGGTGCGATTGGTGGTCAGGGGTTTGCTGTAGCGGTATTCCGACGCGATTTCTACGGAAACCGGAATCTTTACGAACCGTTCAATGTAGTGCTTAGCCACCAGACCTGCATGGTAGGCGGTGCCGCAGGCAGTAATAAGAATGTTGTCAATATTCTCAAAGCATTCCTTTGTCCAGCCCAGATCAGGGAATGTGACGGAGCCGTCTTTGTTCAGATGGATCTGCACCGTATCGCGGACTGCTTTGGGCTGTTCGAAGATTTCCTTCAGCATGAAATGGGGATAACCGCCCTTTTCTGCTGCTTCGGCAGACCAGGTCACTTTCTGGATTTCTTTCTGCACCGGTTTTCCATCTCTGTCAAGAATGGAGACCTGGTCAGCTTTCACTACCGCCACTTCTTCATCATCCAGAATGTAGATGTCCCTGGTATGGTTAATCACAGCAGGAATATCGGAGGCAATGAAGTTTTCTCCTTTGCCCAGACCGATGATGAGAGGGTTGTTCTTCTTGGTGCAGATAATGGTGTCAGGATAGGAGCTGTCCATAATCACAAGGCTGTAGGAGCCTTCGATGATGGAAAGCATTTTGCGGACCGTGGACAGGAAATTGCCATCGTCCAGTTCTTCCAGAAGATGAGCTACCACTTCCGTGTCCGTTTCGGACTTGAAAACGTGGCCTTTTTCCATAAGGTCCTTTTTCAGAGTCAGATAGTTTTCAATAATACCATTATGAACCACCACAAAATGATTGTGGCAGTCTCCATGAGGATGGGCATTTCTGTCGGAAGGCTTGCCGTGAGTAGCCCAGCGGGTATGTCCGATGCCGATATGGCCCTGGAGAGGATGCTTTTTCAGCTCGTTTTCCAGATTCACCAGGCGGCCCTGCTTTTTCTCAATGTTGATTTTTCCATTTTCATAAACCGCAATGCCTGCAGAATCATATCCTCTGTATTCCAGGCGGCGGAGTCCGTCAATCAGAAAATTCGTGGCATTTCCACTGCCTACATAACCTACAATACCGCACATAAATGGTATTCCTCCTTATATTCATACTGATTCAAGATTTTCATTTGTATAGGGAAACTGCGTGTATCCAATCCAAGTTATACATACGTTTCATATTATATCACAAACCGTATCTTTTTGAAATTGAACGGATAGAGGCGCCGGGATATGATTTCCGGCGCCTCTACCAACTATTTGATTCTATTTTACATCTGGGTGATCATAGATTCAAGACTCTGCATATCCTGCATATTGGCAATCCCTTCCACCGCCGCAGCCACACCGAGGGCCATGAGGGCGATGAAGAAAATCACAATGAGGATATAAGGGGTTAAGGCAATGAGGAAAGATTTTCCCGGGCGGAAACGATAATTCTGTCCAATGGCCGTCACATCCAGGTAGAAAGACCAGATCCAGATGACAAAGCTTCCTATGCCGGACAGAGCGCCCACCCCCGCTTCGGCCAGAAAGGTAAAGAAAACAGAAAAGGCCATGGGCAGAGAAGCCGCCATGAATCCTGCCGTAATACCTCTGGCGGTACCCATGCCGCCCCAGAAGCCGGAAATATAGTCGATCACTGCGCTGTGCACCAGAAGGGCTGCCCCCATGAAGAGGACCATGAGAAGGAACTGCATCACCAGCCCCGGCCCCTGCTGAAACAGGGAGAGGGCCATGAGAATCACCACAAATATCCAGATGAAGAATCCTTCTTTCAGCTTTTCCTCGTTAGTGATTTCCATCAAGGCCTGCCGGGGTGATATGATGAGGGCCATAGCCATATCAAGTAACTGATTCATACAATCCTCCTTACTTCATAGACGGCACAGAAGAGCCTGCCACAGACTCCTTGAAGGAATCGGCCAGCGCCTTTCCAAAGACACCGGACAGATTTCTGGCCTCGCCGGAAAGGATGCCCTTCAGGGAAACACCGGTGCCATAACTTTTCACCGGAATATTTTCGCTCTGGATGCCGCCGCTGGAAGCTGCATAGCTCAAAGCGTCGTAATAATTGCCCATGGCGTCCACCAGTCCCAGGTCCTGGGCCTGTTTTCCGGTGAGAATCCGGCCATCTGCAATGGAGCGTACCTTATTTTCATCCATTTTGCGTCCGTCTGCCACAGTCTGTACAAACTGGTTGTAAATATCATCCACCATGGTCTGCACCATTTCTTTTTCTTCCCCCGTCATGGGACGGTACATGGAAAGGATATCCTTATGGGCGCCGCTCTTAATCTTTTCATTTTTAATGCCAAGCTTGTCCATCAGGTCTTCCACATTGGTGTAATCCATGTACACACCGATGCTTCCCGTAATCGTGGCAGGAGATGCAAAGATGTAATTGCCCTTGCTTGCCAGCCAGTAGCCGGCAGAAGCACACATATCTCCCATGGAAATAATAATGGGCTTGCCGCTGCTCCTGATCTTATCCATTTCCTCTGCAATTTCCTGGGTAGCTCCCGTGGAACCGCCGGGGCTGTTGATGCGCACCAGGATGGCCTTGGCCTGGGGATCCTTCCGGGCCGTCTGGAACTCTTTCATAATCTGCTCACTGGTCACACCGCTGCTGCCGGAGAGAATCGAATCAGTGTCAGGGCCGCCGTAAATGGGGCCATCTATACGAATCACCGCCACATAGCCCTGCTTGGCGTTTTCCACACCGCTGTCCTTCCAGAAATCGGAAGTCCCTGCCGCAATGGCTGCAATCAGCAGAATCACAATGCAGAGCAGCATATATTTTCTTTTTGCTTCTATATTCATAACCTGCCTCCTCTTCAGGAAATGATGATTTCATCCATATCAAAATCAGCTTACAGAAATTATAGCACACCCGGAGGGAGCCCGTCTTTCATAAATCTCAGGAGATGAAGAATCTTTTTCCTCCAATAGAACTCTTGCATTCAGGCGACAATTCATGTATAATAAGTCATACATGGCCGGTTAGTCAAACGGTTAAGACGCTGCGTTCTCAGCGCAGAGAGTATGGGTTCGAATCCCATACCGGTCACCATGGAAAAAAGAGTACTGGAAGGTACTCTTTTTTTGCCATGTTTTCCCTTTTTTCCCTGAGCTGCTGATTCTTCTCATCAGAAGATATACTGCACCAGAAACATATAAAAGAGTGTGCCCCCTGCCATGGAGAGAAGCATCTGCCGTCTCCAGAGATGCAATAGAGCCGTGAGCCCCATGCCCAGAGCTTCCGGAATGCCGTGACTGCCGGAGAGGAGGGAAACATCCTTCAGGCAGTACACCACCAGCAGGGCAAAAACGGCGGAAGGAAGTGCTTTCCCCAGGTATTTCACATAGCCGGGAAGACGGCTTCCCGGTTTGAAAATCAGAAAAGGAAGAAACCGGGTAGTCATGGTTCCCAGAACGCAGAGAGCTATGGTCGCTATCTGCTGCCACAAAGGCATGGACGTCATAAAAATCCACCCGCTTTCTCTATGGGCTTTCTAAGCAGGGTAAGCACCAGAAGCATACCTGCCATGGCAGGTATAATGAAGGCATCCTTTCCGAAGAAAAGAAGGGAGAGTATCGAAGCGGCAAGGCCGATGAGGGCCGTGTAATGCTTCCCCTCCTTCAGCCACTGCTCCAGAAATACCACAAGGAACATGGTGGTCATCACAAAGGAAAGGCCTTTCGTATCAAAAGAAACAAGAGATCCCAGCAGGCCGCCGATCATGGCGCCGGAAACCCAGTAGGTATAATCCAGGAAAGACACCCAGAAATAGTACCAGCCCCTGTCCACATCGTAAGGAATGGTGGCGGAATAGTTCAGTGCAAAAGTTTCATCACACATCCAGAAAATCAGGAAAGGTTTCTTCCATCCCGTTCCCCTGTACTTTTCCAGCATGGCCAGACCATAAAACAGATGCCGGGCCTGTACCGTCAGTGCCACCACCAGCGTCTGCCAGGGCGCAAAGGAAGAAAGCAGCATGGATACCGTCACAAATTCCAGAGAACCGCCAAATATGAACATGGCCATAAGGGTAGGATATATAAAAGAAAAGCCCAGGGTATACATATAAAAGCCATAGGCAAAGGCAATAAACCAGAACCCTGCAAATATGGGAATGGTGCAGGGAAAAGCCTCATGCAGTGCTTTCCATACCGGAGACGAAGAGGAATTCATAGGCCCTCCTTAGAAAAACAATAAAGGATACCTGTCCTGCTTTACAGGTATCCTTTATTGTATGGGAAAGAAAAAGGGAATGCAAGAGGCAGGGCGCCCTTTGGGTGCGAGAGCAGGCACCTCCTTCGCAGCATTCTCTCTCCTTTTAAAGGAAGAAGACCGCCCCTTTAATCCGGTATCCCGGTGCCTCTGACCGCACCTAAAAGTGGCGCCCTTCTGCCAAAGGCGCCACTTTTACTTATCATGTACCAGTTATTATTCCCTACCCCAGACGGATCGTGTCATGAGTGGTGAGGTCCGGCGGGAGGAAAGGCGAGAGGCCGTGAACCGTCCGGCTGCCGGCTGCTTCTGTGAAGGCTTCGAAAATAGCCATATCCAAGCCGTCGTAGGTATAGGAGTATTCCGGATGCCACTGTACGGCCCAGAGGAATTTCTTAGCCGGTGCATAGGCCGCTTCCACCAGACCGTCTTCCGATACGGCCATGGGCTTCAGGGATTCCGCCAGCTTCTTCACTGCCTGATGGTGAAGAGAATTCACGCCCAGGAAGTTCACACCCAGTCTTTCATAGAGAGGGCTTCCGGTAAGGATGCTGTTGAAATGAGCCACCCAGTCATAGGCAAAGTCCATCACATGGTTCGGAGCATGAAGGGTGGGACATTCAGCAGCAATGTCCTGATACAGGCTGCCGCCCAAGAGAGCATTCATCAGTTCCAGGCCCCGGCAGATACCAAGAGCCGGCACATCATGATCCCAGCAGTAGTGGAACACCATGGTTTCCAGCTCATCCCGTGCCGGGCACACCGGCCCGCAGACCGGCCGTTTCTCTTCGCCATAGAGGGAAGGCGATATATCCTGTCCGCCGGTAAAGAGGAACCCGTCAAAGTCCTCTGCCATTTCTCCAAATTCCTCTTCTGTCAGATGAAGAGGAAGAATAACGGGAATTCCGCCGGCTTCTTTAATGGAATCCATGTATCCCGGCAGCATCCAGATACTTTCCTTTTCTTCGTCCCACAGCGGCATAACCCCGATCTTTGGCTTTCGCATCATCAACACCTCCTGTTTGACAGGAAATCTTCCTGTCTACTATATAAAATAATAATCCATTCAATCCCCCATAAACAAAAAGATGCTGCCATGGGACAGCATCTTCGCCGAAAGCAAAAAGGCACTGATTTCTATCAGCGCCTTTGCCTTTCTGAAATTCTATGTTCATAGTATAGCGGAAACCGTATTAAAAGGCAAGGAGCCTGCTTAAGAAGAATTTTATAACTGCTTCAAGAAAAATAAGGGTGCCTAGCTAGGTAAGAAGTGCCATGAACCGCCATGCATACAAATCCTGATGAGGACAGCTCTATGAATGAATCAACGCCTTCTTTTCCTTGACAGGCCGTGCGAAGAGAAGAAGCAGTGCGATTTCCAAAGCTCCTACCAGGCAAAGGCCCAGGGAAGTCCCCACCCCTTCGATAATGGCGCTCACCAGCAGGGAGCCAAAGGGCGCACTTCCCAGGAATACGAAGGTATAGAGTCCCATAATGCGGCCCAGAAATTCCTTGGGCGATGCCATCTGGATCACTGTATTGCAGTTCACAATGAAGGCGATGACGAAAAACCCCAGAAGTCCGAAAAGAATCAGGGCCGGGATGAAATAGGGCACAAAGCTCACTGCCATGAGGAGCAGGCCGCAGAGGATGGCGGATCCGAAAATCATACCATGGGACAGATGATTCCGGGATGCTCCTGCCAGAAGGCCGCTGACCATGGAACCGGCACCGGCTGCGAAAAGAATGGAGCCAAAGCCGTCAATACCGGCATGAAGCACCCGGTCTGCAAAGAGAGGACCATAGGTGCCCATGTTCAGTATAAGCCCGCTCACAATGCCGGCGGCAATAAGGTTCTTATAGATGAGGGGATTGTTTTTTGCCTGCATCAGACCTTCCCTGATTTCATGGAGAGGATGCCGTTCTTCCATTGTAGTAATGACGGAATTCACATCCATGCGGCTGTAGGCAATAATAATGGGTACCAGGGACAGGGCATTCATGAAGAAAATAGTACTGTAGGAAAGATATTTCAAGAGGAACGCCGCCAGAAGAGGACCAGCCATACGGGTAATGTTGAAATTGGCAGAGTTCAGGCTGATGGCGCTGTGAAGAGCCTTCTTCCCTACCAGCTCCGGCATGAAGGCCATGCGGGCAGGCATGTCAAAGCTGTCAATGGTACCGATAAAGAAAGCAAAGAACAGTATCCAGCCATAGGTTTCATGGCCGGTCCACAAAAGAAGACCCAGAAGGGATGCCTGAAGAAGGTAGAAAAGCTGGGTTCCCAGAAGGATTTTCCGTTTATTGTGCTTATCAATCCAAAGCCCTGTAAAAAGGGTGAAAAAAAGGCTGGGTGCAAACTGGCAGGCAGCCAGCAGCCCCAGCAGAAACGCAGAATCCGTCATGGTATATACCAGCCACTGCTGGGCAGTGAGCTGAAGCCAGAATCCAATCAGCGCAATCCACTGGGTCATCCAGAATATTCGATAATTTCTGACCTGCAGCGCAGGAAATAGAGAAAGAAGGTGCATAGAGCCTCCTGTAATTGATAGAAATATTTTTATATTTGCATGTAGATTATATCACATTCAACAAAAAAATGCTTTCTCCATCATGAGAAAGCATTCGTACAAATAGAAAGTGGTGGCGGCTTCGCCGCAGGGATATGGCCTTTCCTGTGGAAAGGACCTGCCTGTCCGGTGCTTATGCCCTGTCTTCCTTCGCAGATAGAGCCTGGTTCCACCATATCCTGCCAGCACGCTATTTCATCTTTTCCGACTTAGTCAGAGCCTCTTCTCCGGCAGCTATCACTTCTTCTGTGGTGATTTCTGAAATGGGAGTATAGTTTCCGGAAGCTATGGTTTTATTCACATGTTCCGGTCCCATGGGCATATCCCAGGAAGAAAGGGCTTTGGAGCAGGGGCCCAGGGGATGGTGGAATTTGGCATTGCTGGGGCCGAACATGGCAATGGTCGGTACACCCCGGCTGTCAAATACATACATGGGGCCGCTGTCGTTGGTGAAGGCCAGAGCGCAGCGTCCGGCAGCTGCCATGAATTCGCCCATGGAGAGCCTTCCTGCTGCCACAATGTACCTTTTCGATTCCATGGCGCTTACTGCCTTTTCAATGAGGGGAATTTCCGAGGGCACGCCGAAGAAAACTGGAATCAGCCCTTTTTTCGCAAAATGGTCAGCCACTTGTCCGTATTTTTCTGCAGGCCAGTTCTTTTCTGCCGTGGAGCTTCCCACGGAAAAACCTGCCAGCCTGTCACCCGGCTGAATGTCCTGGGATTCATAAAATGCCCGGGCCTTCCTGTCCCATTCCGGAGAAGTAAAGGTACGCATGCCGCTGTGATGAAGATCTTTCACCCCCAGCCTTTCCAGTACCTTCAGATACTTGTCCACGGCATGGGAATTATAAGTTTCAATGGTCATGGGCCAGTCCATGAAAAAGGAATCTATCCGGGTGCCCTCTTCCCCGCCCCAGTGCTTTGGCCCCATGGCCAGGGCCAAAAGAGTGCTTCTGGTGGTGCCGTGGAGGGTCAGAAGGATATCCGGATGAAGTTTTCCGATTTTCTTTCCCAGCTTCCAGGTGGCAGCCATCCCCTTTTCCTTACCGTGGCGGTCAAAAGGAATGATTTCATCCACGTTGGGATTGTATTTCACCGATTCCTGGAAACGGGCATCCATGACAAGGATGATTTTAGACCCCTTCGCCTCCCGGCGGAGTACTTCCAGAAAGGGGGAAATGGAAACCATGTCTCCGAAATAGAGCATGTAAATGAGGACAATGGTTTTATTTGTCAAGTCCACTTGGTAATGTTTTTCTTTCATGGCTTATTCCCTGCGAATCTTATGAATGAGGCCGGTGGTGGAGTAACCATCCACGAAGGGAAGGATTTTCACTTCCCCTGCATACTGCCTTCCTGCCACTTCTTCTACTTTGTAGTCTCCGCCTTTCACCAGAATATCCGGTTTCAGATGGGACAGCAGTTCTTCCGGTGTATCTTCACCGAAAATAACCACTTCATCCACACTCCGAAGGGAGGCCAGCATGAAACTTCTGTCTTCTTCGCTGTTTACCGGACGCTCGGGACCTTTCAACTTTTTCACCGATTCATCACTGTTCAGGCCTACAATCAGATGGTCCCCCAGGGAAGCGGCCTGCTGCAGATAGGTCAAATGGCCCCGGTGAAGGATATCGAAACAGCCATTGGTGAAAACCACCTTTTCACCCCTCTCCTTCCAGAGACGTACCTTCTGTTCCGCTTCTTTCCAGGTCAGAGGCTGGTAGGAAAGACGTACTTCCCCTTTCCTGTTCCAGGCTCTGATCAGTTCTTCCCGCCGGACCTGGTAGGTCCCTACTTTGGAAACCGCAATACCGGCAGCTTTGTTGGCCAGTTCCAGAATGGTATCCATCGGAAGACCTGCGGCCACAGCGGAGGCGGTGACAGCCATGACCGTATCACCGGCGCCGGATACGTCGAAGACGTCCTGGGCGGCGGAAGCCCGATGAATGGCACCCTTTTCGCTGATGCAGGTAATGCCCTTTTCCGACCGGGTGACAAAAAGATGGGTAAGATGGTACTTTTCCCGCACTTTCTTCCCTGCTTCTTCCACTGCCTTGTCATCATTGGGAATTTCTCTGCCCACGCAGTCCGACAGTTCCTTCAGATTAGGCGTAATGCCAAAGGCGCCGTCATACTTGGTCCAGTCAGACCCCTTGGGGTCCACCAGCACCGGTACCTTATATGTCCGGGCAAGAGCAATCACCTTTTCTGAAAGTCCGGCGGTAATCATGCCTTTGCCGTAATCGGAAAGGACGATGACTCCAAGACCCCGGGCCAGAAGATTTTCCAGCCATTCCAGCACGAAACGGCATTCTTCAGGAGAAGGATTCTTCTTTTCCTCGTAATCAAGGCGCATCATCTGCTGACGGGCGCCAAGGATCCGTATTTTGGCAGTGGTGTGGTAATGCTCGGCACAAATCATGCCGGACATATCAATGCCTGCCTGTTCCATGAGGGAAGTAAGCACCGCTCCGTCCGCATCATTGCCCTTCATACCGCAGGCATAGACCTGGCAGGAAAGAGCCGCCAGATTGGCTGCCGTATTGGCAGCGCCGCCGGGTACTTCCCGCTGGGATTCCACCAGGTTCACCGGCACCGGAGCCTCCGGAGAAATGCGGTTCACCCTGCCTGTAATATAGCGGTCAGTCATCATATCGCCAATCACTGCCACTTTAATCTCTGTGATTTCTTTTTCTAAAAAACGTACTCCGTCCTGCTGCATAGATACTCCTGCTATTTCACCATAGCCGACTTTTTCAGGATTTCCTCATTGATTCTGCGGCCTGTCTTCGTAACTGCCAGGCCGGCGCGGCTAGTTTCCTTCAATTCTACGGGGAGGCGTCGTCCCACGTCCCCCATGGCCTCGATTACCTCATCGGGAGGGATGACGCTTTCGATGCCGTTCATGGCCATTTCCACCGCCAGAAGGGCATGGACTGCGTGAAAGGCGTTCCGCTTCACGCAGGGCACTTCCACCAGTCCCCCTACCGGATCGCATACCAGACCCAGTATATTTTTCAGAGCCAGGGCAAAGGCATTTCCTATCTGCCTGGTGGACCCTTTCAGTAAATCTACCGCAGCTGCCGCGGCCATGCCGCAGGCGGCACCGCATTCGGCCTGGCATCCCCCTACGGCACCGGCAATGGATGCCTTTTCTGCAATCACCTTGCCAATGGCGCCGGCTGTAAAGAGGGCGCAGGTGATGTCATACATGGACGCATTGGTTTCTTCCGCCACCGCAGAAAGGACGGCAGGAACGATGCCGCAGGAGCCTGCCGTAGGGCAGGCTACGATGCGGTACATTTTCGCATTGGCCTCCGCCGTAGCAATGGCATAGGAGGCAGCCCGCTGGCACAGAGGGGAAATGAAGCGCATGTGTCCGGTAAACAGGCGGTTTGCATCGCCGCCCACGAGGCCGCTGGCTGATTTGGAGGTATCGGACAGCCCCTTTTGGATGGACTCCCTAAAAATAGGAATGGTATATTTCATGCGGGCCCAGATTTCCTCATAACTTTTCCCGCTTTCTTCTGCTTCCACACGGCAGGCAATAATGCCGGGAGAGCATTTTTCTGCGTCTGCCACGGCAAACAGTTCTTTCATAGAATGATATTCCATAAAGCCCTCCTCAAATAATATCCAAAGCCATGACGTAGGTAATGTTCTCGTTGGAATTCTTCACTTTTTCCGCCACTGCCGGAGGCACGGGCTGGTCGGTATGAATGATCATGACCGCATCGCTCCCCTTGCCCTTGCGGAATAGACGCATGGTGGAAATATTAATCTTCTCTTTGGCCAGCTCTTCGCACACCTCTGCCACCACCCCGGGCTTATCATAGTGCCTGGTGAGGAGGGTATACTCTTCCCCTGTGATTTCCACATCGTAACCGTCAATATTGGTCACCATAATGCGTCCGCCGCCAAGGGAGCGGCCCACCACCACCACATGGGCGCCATGGATACCGTAGGCTTCAATCCTGGCTACATTGGGATGGCCCATATCCTCTTCCGAAAGATAGAAAGAAATATCGATGCCCTTCTCTTTCGCTATGTTCAAAGCATCACGAATGGTGCCGCTGTCCGGCGAATAGCCCATAAGGCCTGCTGCCAGAGCCCGGTCGGTGCCATGGCCTTTGCCGGTTTTCGCAAAGGAACCGTAAAGCGTAATTCTGGCTTCCTTCACCGGTTCCCCCAGGATAGCCCGGGCGGTCTGTCCGATTCTGGCCGCTCCGGCGGTGTGGGAGCTGGAAGGCCCTACCATCACCGGTCCAATGATATCAAAGATTCCCATGTTACCCCACCTTTTCAAATGATAGAAACGTTGACGACTCCGTCAAAAGACTTATGAAATCCAATCCCTGCCCCGCTTTTCGGAAACAAAAGAAAATCTGCCGCAGGACGGCAGATTTTGAATATTCCCCAATCCAAAGCCAACCGGCGCAAGGAAGCTCTTTTTATCATGGAGTTACATCCAGTGGCTGAGATCGAAATCTTCGCCAATGGTTTCACGGATACAGATTTTTGCAATGTACATGCCCATCAGAGTGAGGGAAGAACGGCGGATCATGCTGTTATCCCAGATATTCTGCAGCTTCTCCAGATCCGGGGACACCTTGCTGAGAATATATCCCATTTCCTTCCGGTCATAATTCACAGGACGGGATTCCACCAGCGCCAGGATGCTCCTTCTGGTGACCTCATCATCCAGACCCATGTCATCAAAGAGACCTGCCAGAGTAGATTCATCCACAGCCGCCGGCTTGATATAGGAATTATAGAGACTGGGCACCAGAGTGCCTTCCGGCCAGGCGCTGTACACCGAAGCCAGCTCACTCTTCATGCAGCCCCGGAAGGCGAAAATCAAAGGATAGGAATCATGAAGCACCTGGCCAAAGGGAATATCCTTATTGGCCAGAGATACGCAGTGGAGATACTCCAGCTGCTGGTAGCCTGTATACTCATCGGGTAGCTTGTAAAGGAAGGGCGTAATGTACTTTTCCGCATACTTTCTCAAATGTTCTGCATCCACATTGTCCGTATTTCTGGAATAGTGGAAAATGAGAAGGAGCGCCAGGGCATGGAATTCACTTTCCTCCATGCGGGGCATGGCCTTCAGAGCATCATAGGCCAGGATAGTCTTCGTATCAGACCGGCTGCCTCTGGCTACGTCGGAAAAGGCATCGGTCACCATTTCCAGCACCGTCGGCGTAGGCATCATCACATAGGTGCGCTGGGCATTCTGCATAGCTTCCTGCACCATAATATGGGTCAGCGTATCCACAGCTTCCCGGTTCTTCATATGGAGCCCTTCGATGAGATGCTGGGTGACCCGGCGGGTATCCTGCTCCACCGTAGAAGAAACAGCACCGTAGCGGTTCAGGAAATGACGGACGAAGTATTCCTCCAGCGATGTAAGATCCGGCGCCGAAGTAAACACATGAGGTTCTTTTTCCGGCGGGAAGGGACTGCCGGTACTGGCAGCAGAGAAGGCATCCCGGGCTTTGGATTCGCCAAAATCCTTCCTGGTGAACACTTTCGTCTTTTCCTCTTCCTCCTCATCAAAACGCACGGGAGCGGGGCGCTTCGGTTTCACAGGAATAATCCGGGTAGCATCATCCACGGGAGCGGCCTTATGGACAGGAGGCTTCTTCTCCTTTTCCAAATCAGGAAGCCCCTTCTTTTCCTCCTCTCCGTTCTCCATTTCTTCTTCTTTTCTGCGCTTCATGGGAAAACCGCAGATAATGAAGTAGGAAACGGCAAAGAAAAGCGCTGCTACCGCAGCGAGCACTATATAAGGAATAATAACCATGAAATCTCCTCATTCTCATAAACTGACATAAATTCAGTTACATGGTATCATATTTTCGGATTCACTTCAATCATACCATGGTACCCATAGTATAATAATATTACTATACTATAAATGCAAAGGAGAATATGATGGAAGAAATAGAACTTGCCATTCCAGGATGTTTTCTATCTGTATCAGACGATAACCTGCTTATTACCTCAAACCGGCCGCTCAGCTCCCTTTCCACTGCCATTTACGGAGGCGGACTCAGAACCATTCGCTATGCCTTAAACCACAGGCTCACTCACTATTACCCATCGGAAAAAGACTTCCCCGGCGGCTCCGTATCAGCCTATCTGGAAGAGTGCGCCAGAAGATTGACTGCGGATCCCGAAGAAAGCGCCGTCCTCCTTACCGCTGCCACTGTAAGCCTCTATTCCCATAAAATCATCCAAACCGGTCCGGTAACCGTGGAAATCGTGACCACCGGCGGCGTAGAAAAAACAGCCTGCCGCGCCTCCTCCCCTGCCCTCTACCGGGAAGAAGAAGGCCGCTTTATGCCTCTGGGCACCATCAACATGATGGTCCTCCTGAAAGGCCGCCTCCCCGACGGCATTATGGCCAGGGCCTTCATCACCCTGACCGAAGGGAAAACCGCCGCTCTTCAGGACCTGGGCATTGCCGATGTCAATAACGGCCTTCCCGCTACGGGAACCGGCACCGACGGCATTACCTTCATCACCGATCCCAGCGGCCCTCTCTTCACCGACGCCGGCCCCTTCTCCGAACTGGGCGCCGCCCTGGCAAAAGCTGCTTATGAATCGGTCACAGAATGCCTGGTAAAATACGACCACCCCTGGAATGCATCGCCCCTCCTGCAGACACCGGATGCCGTAGATTTGAACAAATTAAAGAACACCTCACCCCAAAAGAACTAATAAAGGAAGGAAGCGGTCTGTTCATGAAAAGAAAAGGGAGTAAAAGAGGGGCCATAATCCCCATTCCCGACTATCGGCTATCGGCTACCAGCTGTCGGCTGTCAGCTTTCCGATTCCCGATTCCCGATTCGCCAGTTGGTTGTTCAAATCATTTGAAAAAAAATAGTAAGCAAATTCGGAAAGCGGTAAGCTGACAGCTGGTTCCCACATCGACTGTCCGCTAACGGCTCCCGATTCTCCATTCCCCAGTCCCCAGCCTCCATTCCCCACTCCCCATTAAAAAAATAGACAAATCCCCTGCTCTTTGTTATGATTGATAATAGTATATTGTATTTAGAAAAGGAGTTGGTCAGGCTATGCCCTATGACGAGCGGACAATCAGCGAATTAAGTGAATCTGCGGAAATTACCCCTATGGGAATCCAGCTGGAAGTGAATGCGGAAATTTTTACCACCATCCACAACCTGCTTTGGACCGTGAAAGATGAAGTGGAAATCGACAGGGCTGATGAGTCCCGTCTGTACAGTCTCTGGCGCACCACCATCCGCGAGATGTCACTCATTGAGCTCCGCAAAGGACACGGTCTTCCCATGTCTACCCAGGTAGGCATGCTCCAGGAAGCATATAATATAGAAACCCGTTACATGGCGGACCAGATTTTCCGTCCGGTGAACATGAAGCTTGCCCGCCAGATGGCTGAGAGGGAAAGCGGCTTTCATGAGGATGAAATGAATGACCTCTTTGAGCGCACTGTTTGGCCGTCGGTGAAGGAAAACAAAACGGGAAATCAGAAGCACCCCATGGCCTTCATCATTGCCGGACAGCCTGGTTCCGGAAAGACCCGCATGTCTTCCATGATTATCGAAGAGTACGGCGGTAATATCATCCAGTCCATGAGTGATAATTTCCGGGGATTCCACCCCCGTTTCCGGCAGCTGCTCAAGAAATACGGCCAGTACTGCGCCTGCTTTTCCATAGAACAGGGGAAATACCTGTCGGACCTGACCATGAAAAAGGCGGCAGAAGGCCGGTACCACATCCTCCAGGAAGGTTCTCTGGAAAACGTGGCCCATACGCTGGACTATATTTCCTACCTGAAAGACATGGGCTATGAAATCTGCGTACTCCTTCGGGCCTGCCCGAAAAAGGAAAGCTGGAAGGCCATTCATCAGCTCTTCCTTCAGCAGCGGCTGAAAACTCCCGGCCTTTCCCGGCTCATTACGAAGGACCATCACGACAAAGCCTGCATGGCCTTCCTCTCTGCCACCAATGACCTCATCAGTCAGAATCTCATGGACCGGCTCATCATCAAGAGCCCCAAGGGACTTCTTTACGACAGCGATGATATGCCTACGGAGAGGGTCAGCGAACTTCTGGCCAGACGAATGGTTAAATAAAAGCAGCGGCGCCCTGAAAGCGCCGCTTTATTCATTTCAAAGGAAATTCCCATGGATCCGAAAACACTTTTCCTGGAAACCGCCCGATCTCTTCGGCTCACAGCCTGCGGCGCCTGCAGCATTGATTTTTCAAAGGACCTTTCTCAGGCTCTCTCCAAAGCCGGCCCCGTCCCCTTCGCACCGGCGGAAGCGGAAAAACGGCTTTCGCCGGAAAGCCTCCTTCCCGGTGCCCGCTCTTTCTTTGTCATTCTATTCCCCTATAAAACGGAAGAAAGGGAAATGGGAAACATTGCCCTCTACGCCCGAAGCGAAGACTATCACCGGGTCAATCACCGGTACATGGACCGCATCATAGAGGTGGCAGCAAAAGCCTTTCCCCAGGCCCGTTTCAAATCTCTCACCGACACGTCCCCCATGGTGGATCGGTGGCTGGCCTACGCCGCAGGGCTGGGCTTCTTCGGAAGAAACCACTGCCTCATCCATCCGGTGTACGGTTCCTATGTCACCATCGGCGCCATTCTCACCACCCTTCCCCTTTCCCCCGATACCCCCCTCACCCTTTCCTGCGGAGACTGCCGCCTTTGTGAAAGGGCCTGCCCTGGGAAAATCATAGGGAAAGAGCCCTTCAACCCCTGGCACTGCAAATCCTATCTCACCCAGAAAAAAGAAGACCTCACCGAAGAAGAGCAGGCCATCATCCGAAAAACTCCCCTTATTTTCGGCTGCGACGGCTGCCAGAACTGCTGCCCCTACAACAGGAAAGCGCCGCCTTCTCCCCTTCCTGAAATCCGGGAAAACCGGATTCCCTTCCTCACAAAAGAAATGATGGAATCCATGTCCAACCGAGCCTTTGATAAAACCTATAAAAATTACGCCTTCGCCTGGAGAGGGAAAAAAGTACTTCTCCGAAACTGGCATATAGTTCATGAAAAGTAAAAAGAGGCTGTGAAAAAATGATTACCATTTTTTCACAGCCTCTTTTGGTTTTTCCTGTTTCCTGCCGCTGCCTTCCAGAGAAAGCAGCAGGAAAAGGCAGGCGTCCTATATATGATGACTTCCTGTGATTCCTGTACTTTCATGGCCTGCAGGAAATCCATGACACCGCAGCAGGGGGATTCTTATATTCCAAGGGCCGCTCAATGAATCGGTATGCCTATCCCTCTTCTCCCTTCTGCACCACAGTTTCGTGGAGTTTGGTACCGTCAGGAAGATAGCCGGTCAAGGTCAACCGGCTGCCATCCGCTTCCAGGATGGAGTAGTTATCACTTTCCGGCTGGGGAGCCACGTACTGATCCAGTGCATGCTGTTTCCACAGATCCGGATAGCGTACGTTGCCGGAAAGACCGTCAATGACATACACCGGGCCTTTATCTGAACGCTTGAAGTCATAGATATGACCTCTGTCCCTATAAGTATGAAGGTGCGCAGAAATCACCAGATCCACGCCATACTTGTCAAAGAAAGGCATGAAGGCCTGTCCTTCTTCCGAAAAACCCTCTTCCCGGTGGGGACGATTTTCATCGGCAAAGCCGTACTGCAGGGGATCTTTGTGCATGAGCACCACTTTCCATTTCTGTTTTGTTTCCCGAAGGTCCTTTTCCAGCCATACCTTTTCTTTTTCATAAAGATCCGGCAGCCACTCTTTTTCTTCATCCAGCGATGTATCCAGTACGGTGAAATGCACATCGCCCCAGTCGAAGGAATAGTAATGGTTTTTCAAATCCTTATTTCCATTATCGGGCAGATTGAAATGGGTGAGATAGCGTTGAGGCATATGGTTCTTCCAGTCCAGGGAGTAGGCTTCATGGTTGCCCAGCGCCGGTGCTACGGGGATGCGGGAAAGAAGATCCCCGCTGCTTTCAAACCAGGTCTGCCACTGGTATTCATCATCTCCATTGTCTACCAGATCTCCCAGAGCAATCATGAAAGCAGCATCCTGATTATCCCTGGCCGCCTGATGGATCAGATTCTTCCAGTCCGTATAATCGGAACTTTGGGAATCGGAGGTCACAATGGCCTTGAAAGGGCCTCCATCATCGGTATGAAGTGGATACCAGGAGCTTACCCGGTTTTCTTCCCTTGTTCTGTATTCATAATCCGTCCCTTTTTCCAGTCCCTTCAGCCTTGCTGTATATACCGTGCCGTTAGAAATGCCCCGATTTCCTTCCAGCTTTTCTCCTAAAGCAGAGACGCTGTAAATGGTGTCGGTTCCTTTCTTTCTATATTCCAGAGAATTTTCCTTATCCGTAGGCATTTCCCACATGACAGTCCGTCCCTTTTCATTGTCTCCTGCCACCACCTGATGCACGTTAAAGGGCTTCATGGTCTCCGTCACAGGGCCGGAAGCGGCCTGTCTGGATGAAGGGGCCGCCTGGTTTCCACAGCCCGCAGTGACGGCAGCAGTCAGTCCTAAAGCCACGAGCAGGGCTGTCCATTTCTGATTCATTCTGTTTCTCCTTTATTTTTATGTCTCTATGATGATGATAAAATCAATGGATAAAATCAATGATACTATTCTACAAGTTAAAGTAAACTTCAAGTCAAGTGGTTTTTCATGAAATCAATTCTGGAGAGAAAGGAATGCCGCCCTCAGTCTGCGCATAGTACAGGCCTCCACACCGACACAAATACTCAGGACCCGGTCAGCAGACAGCCAAACCTCTTCTATCGCTTTTCCTCCCCTTTCAGCGGCAGATCCGACCGGTTATAGGGATCTTCCATTTCTGTCAGAAGACCCCAGTATTTCTTGGGGAGGAAGTTTCTTCTTTCCCTTGGATTTCTTCTTTCCTCAATGCCCATATGGCGATAGTAGTTTCTCCACAGCCGGCGGAAATCTTCTTCTGATCCGCTGTATCTGACCTGCGGGTCTTCCTGTTCCACCATACCCATGAAGAGATGGCCGTTTTCGTAGATAGCTGCTTCCCGCCGTCCCTTATCGTAAATAGCCCAGCGTTTCTGGGAGAACCGCTTTTGGAAATGGACGGCCAGGAGAGGGAGAATATGGTGGTCCGGTTTCATCACCGCATAGAGCATGCCGTCATCCAGTTCGCTGAACCGGAGAATGCCCCGGAATTTTTCCGCTTCGTTTCCCACTTCCCGGCACATGGCAAGAATATCCTGCACCCACGGTTCTTTCCGGCAGGTATAAATCTTCTTTTCCCGCTTGAATCCTTCTTTCATAAAATAGAAGATTTTCATTTCCTTTCCTTCTTCGTTGGAAAGAAAGGCCCGGTACATCCATCGCATCGCTTCTTTGCCGCACTTTTTTTCAAAGGCCGCCGCCACCTTTTCCGCATCCGGCAGGCGGGTGATGACAATGCTCTGGGCGCCGAAAAGGGGCACTTCTCCCCCTTCCACCAGAATGCCTTCCAGATGGCTGGTCCCGTGGTGGTAGATTTCATAAACGGTGGTCAAAAAGCCCACATAGGTTCCGTCATAAAAGAAATACATGGTATCCCTTCCTTAACTCTGGGTATCAAAAAGACTCATTTCCCGCACTTCCCTTACGGCTGTCCTGGAAATCAGGCGGCTGCGGAGCTGTTGGCTGTCAAGAGAAATCCCGCCGTAATAGCGGCCGTTCACAGTCATGAAATAACGGGCCCTTTTCATGACAATACCCACCCTTCTTACATCTTCAAAAGAAAGGTTCCCGTAACGCCGGAGTTTGACAATGCGGAGAGCGCTTTTCACGCCGATGCCGGGCACCCGGAGAATCATTTCATAGGAAGCCCTGTTGATTTCTACAGGAAAGAGTTCCCTGTGCCTCAGGGCCCAGGTGCATTTGGGATCCAGCTCCTCATCAAAATCCGGTTCCTCCGGCGTAAGGATTTCTTCTGCCTGAAAATGGTAAAACCGAAGGAGCCAGTCCGCCTGGTACAGCCGGTGTTCCCGCAAAAGC
>ERZ779643.64-NODE-64-length-96872-cov-6.152546_pt1 | contig 96872 bp, 95 predicted proteins | sample MGYA00511564_ERZ779643 | MGnify/ENA primary metagenome ERZ779643 (study PRJEB29588, sample SAMEA2147114) | human gut metagenome | biome: human gut; feature: human-associated habitat; material: faeces | place: Denmark | collected 2008/2010 ...
CCACAAAAACATAATTCTGTTACCGAAATTTTATTTTTTTAGTCTGAATAGTAACTAAAAACTAGTTTATATTTGCATAATTTTACCTTAAAAGCTTTAAAAACTATTAATAATATGATATAATTTGCCAAGGTGGTGATGTCTTAAAATAAATAAAAACGGTTGAGTATGGAAAAGTTAGTATTTTACTACTAATTTATGATAATTTGTTAATAATATTTACTAGAAAAGAAGGAGAAAAAAATGAAATTTATAGAAAAATGTAAAGAAATTTATAGATATAGACATATGTTAATGACGTTAGTTAAACAAGATATTAACGGTAGATATAAAGGGTCTTTTTTTGGCTTTTTGTGGACTTTACTTAATCCACTTTTAATGCTAGTTGTTTACTCTATTGTATTCCAATTTGTATTTAGATCAAATATTGAGCATTATCCAATATATTTATTTATATGCTTAATGCCATGGAATACATTTGCAAATTCAATAGCAAATGGTACAACTTGTGTTTCAAATAATGCAAGTATATTAAAAAAAGTATATTTCCCAAGAGAAGTATTACCACTTTCAGTAGTAATTAGTAATACAATACAATACTTCTTTAGTGCAGTTATAATATTTATAGCTTTACTTGTTTCAGGTGTTGGAGTATCTTGGTTTGCGTTGTTTTTACCTGTTATGGTATTTATACAAGCATTATTTACTTTGGGAATAATTTTCTTATTATCAGCTGCAAATGTGTATGTAAGAGATGTACAATATATTATGAATCCTGTAATGATGATATGGATGTATGCATCTCCAATATTATATAGTATTTCAATGGTACCTGAAAAATATGTTGATTTATATAGATTAAATCCAATGGTATCAATTATGGAAGGATATCAAAGTATACTATATTCTCAAACTTTCCCAGATTTTAAGAGTCTAGGTATAGTTTTAGTTGTTTCAATAGTTATATTTATAATTGGATATGTAGTATTTAACAAACTACAAAGACGTTTTGCAGAGGAGGTATAGACTATGGCAGGTAAATCTAAGAAGAAAAAAGATGATATTGCTATATCAGTAAAAAATGTAACTAAAGAATTTATAGTATATGAAGATAAAGCATATTTTTTAAAGGAAAGATTAGCAAATTTAAAAAGAAATAGAAAGACAAAACATGTTGTTTTAAATGATATATCTTTAGAAATAAAAAAAGGAGAATCTGTTGCTCTTATTGGAGTTAATGGTTCTGGTAAATCAACATTGTTAAAATTATTAAATAAAATAATTTATCCAGAAAAAGGTGAAATTATAATAAATGGTAAAGTTTCAAGTATGATAGAACTTGGAGCTGGATTTAACACTGATTTTACAGGAAGAGAGAATATTTATTTTAATGCATCTATGTATGGCTTAGGAAGAAAAGATGTTGACCCTATTATTGATGAGATAATAGAATTTTCTGAATTAGGTGATTTTATTGATACACCTGTAAGAACATATTCTTCAGGTATGTATATGAGACTTGCTTTTTCTATTGCAGTTAATGTACAAGCTGAAATTTTACTTATTGATGAAATATTAGCTGTTGGTGATGCACACTTCCAAGATAAGTGTTTAAATAAAATGAAAGAATTAAAACAACAAGGAAAAACTATGGTATTTGTTTCACATAGTGTCCCTCAAGTTAAAAGTTTTTGTGATAGAGCTGTTTGGTTATATAACGGACAAATAAGACTAGATGACAAAACTGATGTTGTAATTGAAGAATATTTAAAAGAGCAAGGATAATATATTTATAAACTCTATAGTGAGGTGATTGTTTTGAGTGAACTAGATTTTTTTGATTTTAATGCTACTCCAATAAAGCGTAATTATAATAGAAAATTGGAATATGATAAAAGCAATATTTTAATTTCTATAGTTACTCCATATTATAACGCAAAGAAAGTAATTTTTGATATTGCAAAATCTATATTAGCACAAACATTTCCTTGCTTTGAATGGATAATTGTAAATGATGGCAGTACAGAAGAAGGAACACAAGATGTATTAGAAGAACTAGAAAATATGGATGACAGGTTCTTTGTATATAATAAATCTAATGAAGGTCTAGATTTAGCTAGAAGATATGGCTATAGTAAAGCTAAATCAAATATTATTTTTAATTTAGAAACTAATTATATAATTGATAATACATTATTAGAATGTGGTTTCTTTTCTTTGTACACTAACAAAGACGCTAAGATTTCTTATGCAAATGTAGCATGTATAGATGATAAAAAGTTATATAGTGTTATTGAAAATAAAGATGAAAAAACTGCTTTAGATTGTTTTTTTGCTAAAAAAGAAATATTAATAAATGATTTTAAAGAAGAATTATCCTCAGTAGGTATGAGCTTTTATGGAAGTTTTGCTTTAAATAAAGATTTTAACCCAAGTCTTAATTTTAGTTTAAAAGAATATTTAAAATTTCCACTAAAAAATAATAACGAATATTTAAAATATCCTTATTTATTTAAAGAAGAATTTAAAATATTTAATAAAAGTAATAACAAAAAGATATTATTTATCATACCATGGGCTGTATTTGGTGGTGCTGATTTATTTAATTTAAATTATATAAAGTATTTAAAGGAAAATGAATATGAAATTTCAATTATAACTACAGAAGTACATGACTATGAATTAAGGCAAAAATTTGAGGAATATACTGATGAATTCTTTGATTTAAGTACTTTTCTAAAAAGAAAAGATTGGCCTGCTTTTATTGCTCATATAATAAAGACAAGAAATATAGATACTATATTTCAATGTAATAGTATGTATGGTTATATAGTAATACCTTGGTTAAAATCTATGTTCCCAGACGTACATATTGTTGATTTTTTACATGCTGAGCAATGGGAATGGAGAGATGGTGGATATCCAAGAGATTCTATTGCAATCTCTAATTTCCTTGATAAAACATATGTATGTAGTAAACATTTAGCTGATGTTATGGAAAAGGATATGAATAAAAGAAATAAAAATACTGAGGTAATATATTTAGGTATTGATACAGATAAATTTGATCCCTCAGCTCCAATACAAAAGTTAGATGATGAGCTTTTATCTAAAATTGCTGGTAAAAAGATTATTTTATTTCCTTGTAGATTAGCATACATAAAAAGGCCAATTTTAATGTTGAAAATTTTAAAAAAAATGGTAGAAAAACAAAGGGATGTTATTTTATTAGTTGTTGGTAGTGGACAGGCTTTAGCTGATATGCAAGATTTTACTTATAACAATAATTTATCGGAGTTTGTGGAGTTTGTTGGATATAAAGATGATGTAAGACCATATTATATGGTTTCTGATGTTACTTTAATTACTTCATTATCTGAAGGAATAACACTTACAACATACGAATCTCTTGCAATGGGTGTACCTGTAATAACTTCTGATGTGGGTGGTCAGAAGGAATTAGTTGATAGCACAGTAGGTGCCGTTCTTAAAAATTATCAATCTAAATCAAAAGACGAGTATAATTTTGATTACTCTGATGAGGAAATTAATCAATACGTAAACGAGATAGTTAGAATCTTAAATTTAAATGATGAAGAAAGAATAAATTTAAAGAAATGCTGTAGAAATAGAATTTTAGAAAAATTTTCGTCCAAAATAATGTATAAGAAGCTAAAAGAAAGTATTGAAGAATTAAATTATAAGGATGAAAATAAAACAAAAGAATTCTTAAATAATGAAGAGTTATTTGAAAGATATATTGTTAATTTTAATGAAAAAGATTATATACAAAAAGAATTAGACAATATGTATCATGAATTAGAAAATATAAATAATTTACTTTGTAGTAAAGAATCATGCATTAGTGAATTAAATTCAATTATTGCTCAAAAATCAAAGGAAATAGATATTAAAAGTGAAGAAATAGTTGCAATTAAAAGTTCTAGATCCTATAAAATAATTGAAAAATTAAGAAAGTTAATAAATAAAAGTTAAATAATTTTTTATATTATATACTTGAGGTGAAAAATTTGAAAGAAATAAATTTTTTTGATTTTACAAAAGAGCCAGGAAAAATATTAAGAAAGAGAGAAAAGGTTGGAAATATTACACCTTTAGTTAGTATTATAACTGCAAGTTATAATGCTAAAGAGTTCATATTCCAAACTGCAAATAGTATTTTAAATCAAACATTTCCATTTTGGGAGTGGATTATTGTAGATGATGGAAGTAAAGATGAAAATAGTAAAAAAAGATTAAAAGAAATACAAAAACTTGATGAAAGAATAAAGGTTATTTTTAATAAAGAAAATAAAGGGGCTCCGGCAACAAGAGATGATGGAATTAACAAAGCTGTAGCTGATTATGTATTTATATTAGATGATGATGATTTACTTGATCCAACTGCTCTTGAAACATCATATTTTGCTGCATATACTCATCCAAAAGTTTCATGGGTATATGGTGATTCTGTTGGATTTGGTTATCATGAATATTTATGGAATCAAAAATTTGATACACTAAAAGAAAAGAAAATGAATTTACTTACTTGTACAGCACTTATAAAGAAAAAAGATATACAAGAAGTAGGTGGATTTTCTGCATCTCCAAATAAGTCTCATGAGGATTGGCAACTATGGATTAATTTATTAAAAAAAGGTAAGAAGCCACTTAGAATGTCATATTATACTTCATGGTATAGGAAACAACATACTGGAAGACTTAGTACTTTAAGTGCTGATAAAAAAGGAAATAAAATTGCAACTAATAATGTAATTAAATCAGCTAAATCAATAAATAAAAGAGTAGGTGCTATTCAGTATCCAAATTCTAGTAATTTTAAACCTTATTCATCTCATCCATATGAATTCGATTTAAATTTACCAGTTTTAAATCCTATAAAGAATGGTAAAAGAATTCTATTTATGTTTCCTTGGATGACTTTAGGAGGAGCAGATAGATTTAATATAAATTTATTAGAAAAATTATATGAGCAAGGTTATGATATTACTGTTGTAACTACTGAAGTATCAACTTATGTTTGGAGACAGGAATTTGAAAAATATACAAGTGATATATTTGATTTGACAAGTTTTCTTGATAAAGAAGATTGGCCTGCTTTCATATCATATCTAATAAAATCAAGAAATATTGACTTAGTATTTGAAAGTAATAGCTTATATGGATATTATTTAATACCTTGGTTAAAATTAAAATTTCATGATATACCATTTATAGATTATATACATATGGAAGAATGGCACTGGAGAGATGGTGGTTTCCCTAGGGATTCTATAGCTGTCGAAAAATACTTAGACCATACTTATACATGTTCTAAATATCTAATTGATATAATGTTTGAAAAAATGAACAAACAAAAAAATGATATTGATGTTGTATATATTGGAACTGATGAGAAAAAATTTAATCCTGATGAAGTTAAACCATCAAAAGATAAACTATTAGAAAAAATAGCAAATAAGAAAAAAGTTATATTCCCATGCCGTATTGCTGAGCAAAAAAGACCATATCTAATGGTTGAAATATTAAATAAACTTGTTAAGAAAAGAAAAGACATAGCTTTTGTTGTAGTTGGTGATGGTAATTTATTAGATGGCGTAAAACAAAAAGTAAACGAATATGAAATTTCTGATAATATAGTGTTTATTCCAGCAAAAAATGATATAAGAGAATATTATAAAATAGCTGATGCTACACTTATTTGTTCAATGATTGAAGGATTATCACTTACAGCATATGAGTCTTTGGCAATGAATGTACCGGTAATAACTGCTGATGTAGGTGGTCAAAAAGAATTAGTTGATAATACTTGTGGAAGAACTATTAAATTGTTCCAAGATCCAAATAAAGATATAAATAATTACAAATATTCTAATGAAGAAATTGACTCATATGTAAAAGCAATAATAGAAGTAGTAGATGATAAAGATATAAGAAATAATTGTAGAAAAAGAATTTTAGATGGATTTACAGTAAGTCAAATGCAAGACAAAATGTTAAATATAATTGAAAACACAATAAAAGAAGGAACAAAAATTAAACTAGAAGATATAAAATATGATTACAATTTAGCAGAAAGATATTTAGTATTATTTAATGAACTTGATAGAAAATATTACTTTAATCCTGATAATTCTCATGTTTCAGGAAGTAAATTGGTAAATAAATTATGGCAACATAAATGGTATAGAACAATGATTAAATTCTTTCAAAAGTCAGGTGTTACAGCATTTGTTAAAAAAATAAGAGGAAGAAGATAAAAAGTAGGTGGATTATGAAAAAGCTCTATTTATTTAGTGGTGACGAAAAATACATAGAAAAATGTAAAAAGTTTTTTAACTATTTTGAGATTAATATTATAGATAAAAAAGCTATAATGGAAAACGTAGATATAGAAACTTCAAATATATTATATAATGATTATGTAAAATTATATTTCATATATAATAACCCAGGATTATTACTTGATGGTAACTTTTCATTTGGCAGTAGCATGAATACATTATTTGAAAATGATGCATTTTTAGGCTTTGACACAGAAAATACGGTTTCAACTAATGTAATATGGGCCAAAAATGTAAATAATAAATATATTAAAAATATATTAGATGTAATAAAGGAAAACAAGTTTGATAATATAACTAAAGCTATATCTAAAGCAATAAATAGAGATTTATCAAATACATATAATAGTTTAGTAAATATAGATAAGAAACTATACATATATCCTTATGATTATTTCTATCCAATAGATTATGAAAAACATGGAAAAAGATTTAGCGAGAATACTAAGCTAATATATCATAAAAATGTAGAGTTATCTAAAAAACAAAAATTAAAATTAAATACTTTTGAAAAATATGGTGGAGCAGCAAGTTCATATTATAATTCGCTTATTGAATCTTTAAGACAAAAAGGTGGAGCTAAGAAATATAAAATGATGCAAAAACTAGGTGTCGATTCTAATAAGGATGACCTTGAGAAGGCTGTTTATGAAACACTTGAAGTATTAGAAGGATATAAGAAAAAGAATGTGGACTATATAATATTTCATAATCCAAGATGGATGGGAGTTACAAGTGCAACTAAAGAATTATTTGAAAACTTGGTTCCACTTCAAGAACTACCAAAAAGCTCTTACACAGACATGATAGTCCAAAAGATATCCGAAATAAAACCTAAACAAGTTATATTTAGTGCTTTTGCAGATGGATGGGAAAGTTTAGCAAGAAAAATAAAAAGAAATAACAAAGATATTTTATTAAAGAGCTTTTGGCATGGCAGCCATTCACAAGTAATTGAAGATATAAATTGGAGAACTAACTTAGCTGTTATTAACTTACATAAAGATGGTATAATTGATGTAATGGGTACATGTAAAGAGAGTTTACTTAATTTTTATGTAGCACAAGGATATAAAGCAGCATTTATAAAAAATACAGTTAGACTTAGTGATGAATTATATAGTTTAATACAAGATTATAAAAAAGAATATGAGGCTAAAAGAATAGAAGAAAAAGATTCTGCTTTAAAAATAGGAATGTATGCTGCTGGACTTGGATGGCGTAAGAATATGTTTACTCAGATTGCGGCTGCTTCACTATTTGATAATGCAGTTATAGATTCTGTGCCACTTAGTTTTGAATCTCAAGTGTTTACTTCTAAGTTTGGTAATGTGATTAATGGAATATCAAAGGGAGTAAAAAGAGAAGAATTATTAAAAAGACTTGCTTGTAATGATATAAATTTATATGTAACATTTTCTGAATGTGCTCCAATGTTACCAATAGAAAGTATGGAAGTTGGAACAATATGTATAAGTGGAAATAATCATCATTATTTTAAAGATACAGAACTTGAAAGGTATTTGGTAGTCGATAGAGAAGATGATGTTATAGCTATAAAAGATAAAATTAAATATGCTCTAGAAAATAAAGAAGAAATTTTTAGATTATATAAAGAGTGGAAAAATAATTACGATTTAGAAAGTAAAAAAAGCGTTGAAGAATTTTTAAGTATGTAATGTAGAGTGGTGAAAATATGTCAAGACATTTAAAAAAAATAAATAATATTGTATTTAGAAGTGGTTATTCTAAAAGTGAAGTTAAAAAAGTATTGGAAGAAATATTTTCATATCAAAATGAAGATATGATTGCTTTTTATAATCCTGAGTGTATTGGTGTTATGCATTCAACAAAGGATATGTTTAAAAATACTATTGCATTAAAAGAAGTTTTTAGCGAGAAAGTTGCAGATAAGATAGCTGAAACAATAATCAATTGTAGCATATCACAAGTTGTTTTTAGCTCTATTACTTTTGGATGGAAGCGTATTGCAGAAATTTTACACGAAAAAAATCCAGATATTAAGATAAAATTCTTTTGGCATGGTGCACATGCAATGCTTGTTCAAAGAGATGAACCATATTTCCTATATTCAATAATGGAATTATTAGATAGAAAAATAGCATATTCAATTGGATTTGCAAAAGAAAGTATGGCAGAGTTTTATAAACAAAAGGGATATAATGCATATTTTGTACCTAATACAGTAAAGAATATATCATCTAATGTAGAGAAAGTAAAAAGTGATAAAATAGTTGTAGGGTTATATTCTGCTGGCAGCAGATGGGAGAAAAATACATTTAACCAACTAAGTGCGATTTCTTTAATTCCTAATGCTATTGTAGATATAGCACCAGAAAGTAAACTTACTACAAATTTTTGTAATCTTATGAATATAGAAATAAAAGAAAAAAATCTAAAATATATGCCAAGACAAAAATTACTAGATAGAATGGCAAAAAATGATGTAAATATGTATGTAACATTTACTGAATGTTCACCAGTACTTCCACTTGAGAGTCTAGAACTTGGTGTACCTTGTGTTACTGGAAATAATCATCACTATTTTAAAGGTTCAAAGTTATATGATTACTTAGTTGTAAAAAGTGAAGATGATATTAATGAGATAGCAAATAAAGCAAATGAGGCTGTTAAGAATAAAGATGAAATTATTTCATTATACAAAGAATGGAAAAAAGATTATGATGTATTTGTAGAAGAAAAACTAAAAGAATTTATAAATGGTTAGGAGAAAACTATGAATGATATATATTTATCTATTATAGTACCAGTTTACAATACAGAAAAATATTTAAATAGATGTATTGATTCAATTATACAGGCTATAAAACTAGTAAAAGATAAAGTAGAGATTATTATAATTAATGATGGCTCTAAAGGTAATGCAGATGAAATAATAGAGAGCTATGTTAAAAATTTTCCTGATACCATAGTTTATATAAAACAAGAAAATAAAGGTAGAGGATCAACAAGAAATGTTGGAATTAGTAAAGCTAGAGGAAAGTATATAAGTTTTATTGATTCTGATGATTATATAGATAAGAATATGTATTTGGACATGCTATCTAAGCTTAAAAGTGAAGATGCTGATATTGCAATTTGTGATTTTCAAAACATAATTGAAAATAGCCCAGAAAATTCTGGAAGGATTGAAGCAAAAAATTTAAATATAGAGGATAATAAATTTGGATGTTTTGATGTCCTTATTTTACCATCATGTTGTAATAAGATAATATCTAAAGAATTATTTAATAATGTTAAGTTTCCAGAACATATAAATTATGAAGATTTAGCAATTATTCCATCAATTGTACTAGAAGCCAAAAAAATAGTCTATTTACCTAATATGTATTATAAATATTATCAAAATAGTGATTCAGTTATGAATAAAGCGTACGATATAGATAGACTTAATTTAATTGATGCATTAGAAATATCTTTAGATAGAATAGATAATTTAAATCTTTCAAAAGAAGATAAGGAAAGGGCAGAATATATGCTTTGTACAAGACGTTTCTATGAAGAGTTCTTAGAAAAAATAATGTTTTCCTCTAAGAAAAAAGAACTAGTTAAAGGCTTTTGTGACAGAATTCAAAATATAGAAAAAAGATTAATAAATAATAAATATTTTATAAAAGAAATATCTACACAAGGTGTTTTAAAAAAGGTTGGAAATGAATTACTTCATAAAGCAATAAGAAGCAAGGATTATAATAAACTTAATATGTATTTAAAAACTAAAATTTATTATAGATTTTTTGCTATAAGATATACAAATGTAATTTAAAGGAGAAAATATATGGAAAATCAAAATTCAAAGATAATTCATTATTGTTGGTTTGGTCCAAGACCATTATCAAAACTTGCTAAAAAGTGTATGAAAACTTGGAGTGAGTTTTTACCAGATTATGAAATTAAACTATGGAATGAAGATAACTTTGACTTTACTCAAAATCCATTTGTTAAAGAGGCATATGAAAGTAAAAAATGGGCTTTCGTATCTGATTATGCAAGATTAAAGGCCTTATCAGAGTATGGTGGAGTATACTTTGATACTGATATGGAAATTATAAAAGATATAAGACCTATATTAGAAAATAACGATGTGTTTATGGGGATAGAAGACTCAGGTCTAGTTAATGCAGCTGTAATAGGTGCAAAAAAGCCACATAATGAATTTATAGAAGATATGATAAAAATATATGATTCTCATAAACAATTTACAGGTGGTAATGATATATATACTGTTACAATACCTGCTCAAATAACTAAAAAACTTCTTGAATATGGTCTAGATAAAACTAGTAATGAAGTTCAATATTTAAATGATGGTAAAATTACAGTATATCCAAGAGAATATTTTTACCCACTAAGTTATGATTATCAAGATAATAAATTTACTGAAAATTCTTGTTTAGTTCATCGTTATGATGCAACATGGGCTAGTAAACCAGAAAAAGCAAAATTATTTTTTAGAAGACATAATATGAAATTTATGTTAAGAGTAGTAGATATTTGTGTATCAATAAAAATACGAATAAAAAGAATACTTAATAGAATTAGGGGGATACCAAATGAAAAAATCTAATGATAACTTTATAGATTCTTTTGTAAATCTATTTAGAAGATTCAAAATACTAAAACCACTAATATCAATTTATGATAAGTATAAGGAAGGTATATTATATTTATTTTTTGGTGCATTAACGACATTAGTTAATATTATTTCTTATACAATACTTGCTAAATTAATACACATTGATTATTTAGTAAGTAATGTTATTGCATGGATTTTATCTGTTTTATTTGCATATGTTACAAATAAAAAGTATGTATTTGAAAGTAAAACAACAACAAAAAAAGAATTATTAAAAGAAATTAGTTCTTTTTTTGTTGCAAGAATATTATCATTACTTCTTGATATGGTAGTAATGTATATAGGAATAAGCTTGTTACATATCAATGATATAGTTATTAAAGTGTTATCAAATGTACTTGTAATTATAGCTAATTATTTTATGAGTAAATTATTTATATTTAATAAGGAAAAAAAGAACTAAAAATGGAGAAAGTTATGGAGAATAATAAAAAATTAAGCAAGTTTAGCGATATATGTATGACATTAATAATCATAATGTTTATAGTTTGTTTTGGAATTGCTTTATTTGAAGCTATAGCGTTCAACAAAAATATATTAGGTTTTAATTATACACCTATTCTTATGATTATTGCCGCTGCTGTTTTTGTAGTATTGTTAATTTTGATATATAAAAAGTTAATACCAAAAATTAAAAATAATTTAAAAGTAGCTATTGCTATAATAATTTTAATGTTTATTATACAGTTAATATGTAGTTATTTCTTATTAACAAATCCTGCTTGGGATATAAAAGCTGCATTTAACGAGGCTTGTTACATTAATGAATCTACATATAGTGGGTATGGATATGATATTAATGATACGACTATAAAAGAGTACAGTTATACTGATATGTTTCCTAATAATGTATTTTTAGTATTTATATTTAGTGTGATTATTAAAATATGTAATATATTTGGATTTTCAAATTATGTTGTAGCTATTACTATTTTTAATACAATTGCTATAAATTTAGCTATAGTACTTATGTATTTATTGGCAAGAAAATTATTTGGAGACAAAAAAGCATTAATGGCTTTAATAATTGCATTTATTACATTACCATTTTATTTATATGGTCCAATATACTACACTGATTCTTTATCTTTAATATTTCCAATAGCTATACTGTATTTTTATTTATTATCAAGGGATGAAAATAAGAAGATTAGAAAAGTAATATGGCAAATATTATTAGGATTGTTTATCTTTGCAGCAATAAAAATGAAATTAACAGCTTCTTTTATGGTAATAGCAATAGTTATGTTTGAGCTTTTACGTAAGAATTTTAAGGTGTTAATAAAAAATTTAGCACTACCTGTAGTTATAACTTTAGTTACATCTGTAATTTTTACTAATTTACTTACAAGAGCAGATATTATAAATGAAGATAGATCATATTCAATTAAAATACCATATCAACATTGGATTTTAATGTCTTTAAAAGGAAATGCTGGTTATGACGTTGAAGAATATAAATTAACAAATGAAGCTGGAAATTATGATCAAAAGGTAGAGTCTATAAATGCTAGATTAAAAGAAAGACTAAAAGAATATGGCTTTAGTGGAGTAGCAAAACAATTGTTAAAAAAGATTACAATTACTTGGGGAGACGGAAACTATTATGTTACAGAACAATTAAGAGCAGGTAGAATACGTGACATAGATATATATGAATTCTTGTTACCAAATGGTAAGTATAGTTCTTATTATAAATATATTCCACAAGGTTTACATTTGAGTTTGCTTGTATTCTGTTTGATAGCAGCATTTAGGGCTATTAAAGAAAAAGAACTAGATAAAGATAAAATGATGTTATTAATTATGATTCTTGGAGTTTTTGTTTTCTTACTACTATGGGAGACATGCTCAAGATACATATTTAATATAGTACCTATTTTAATATTAGTATCTATTGATGGAATAGATTATATTAGCTTTGGTAAAAAAGAAAAGGAAAAATTAAAGCTAAAAGAAGGAAAGGAAGAGATATAATGAGTAAAAAATTATCAATTGTTGTACCAATGTATTATGAAGAACAAGTAGCAAATGAATGTTATAAAAGACTAAAGAAAGTATGTGATGACTTAAAAAATTATACTTATGAATTAATATTTATAAATGATGGAAGCAAGGATAAGACATTAGAAATTTTAGAGGGAATAGCTTCTAAAGATAAGAATGTAAAAGTTATATCTTTTTCTAGAAATTTCGGACATCAATGTGCTGTAACAGCAGGTATTAAATATGTAACAGGAGATGCTGTAGTTATAATAGATGCAGATTTGCAAGATCCACCTGAATTAATACCTGATATGTTAAAATTATGGGAAGATGGAAATGAAGTAATATATGCAAAAAGAAAGGCAAGAAAAGGTGAATCAGCATTTAAGTTACTTACAGCTAGCATGTTCTACAAAACATTAAATGCTTTATCTGATGTTGAAATTCCTAAAGATACAGGAGACTTTAGATTAGTAGATAGAAAAGTAATAGATGTTGTAAATTCAATGCCTGAACATAATAAGTTCTTAAGAGGCCTATTTAGTTGGGTTGGATTTAAGCAAGTTCCATTTGAATATGAAAGACAAGAAAGATTTGCTGGAAAAACTAAATACCCATTAAAGAAAATGTTAAAGTTAGCATCTGATGGAATAATTAGTTTTTCTTCAAAACCATTAAAAATTGTCGGTGGTCTTGGCGTATTTTCAATAATAATTTCATTTTTATTGTTAATATATGCAATAGTTGCTTATATATTTAAATTTAGTGGTCTTACTGCTGGATGGACATCAATAATAGTTGCAATTACATTTTTTGCTGGTGTTCAATTACTTTCTATTTGGATTATATCTGAATATATTGCTAGAATTTATGATGAGAGTAAGAAGAGACCTCAATATATTGTTGATAAAGAGATTAATATTGAAAAATAATATTTAATGAAATAAAAGTCAAAGTATTACTTTGACTTTTATAATATATTTGAGTTATAATTATATAAAATTTAAGGGGTACATATGAAGGATAATAAATTTGTTAATATTATATTTGATATTGGTGTTTTAATTTTATCATTTATAGTTATAGATATAATGGTTACAACATTATTTCAATTTATAAATATTCCAATGTCAATTGCTAATGTTATTGTATCATCTATTATAACAATAGCTGTTTATTTATTTTTAAGAAGAAAAAACATAAAAAAAGACTACATTTATAGATGTATAAGCATAGTAGTTGCAATTATACTTGTAATCATATCTACTTATCTTATAAGTTATACTTATGATTTAACTGCAGATGGAAATTATTATCATAAAGTGGCTATTGGAATTTTAAATGAAGGATGGAATCCAACAAGACAAAGTAGTCTTGACTATATAAAAGATAATAATCCAGAAATGGCAGATGAAAAAATGTGTTTATGGATAGATCATTATCCAAAAGCTACATGGAACTTTGCTGCATCAATTTATTCAATAACAGGTGATATAGAATCAGGTAAAGTTATAGTATTTCTTACTATGATATCAGTTGCTTGTTTAGTGTTTGCTTATCTTTCAAAGAGACATTTAAAAATATGGCAATCTGCAATTGTTTCTATATTACTTGTAGTAAATCCTATTATTTGTGCACAGATGTTTTCATATTATGTTGATGGTATAATGGGGCTATATATTTATGCCATAATATTATTCTTAATAATGATAACTGATAAGAAGTTTGATTATATAGGAGATACTGAAAAATGGTTATTACTTGCATCTTCAATTATAATATGTATGAATATAAAATTTACAGGATTGTTATTTTCTGGAATATTTAGTATTTTGTTTTATTTATTATGGTTATATAAATCATGGAAAAATAATGAATTTAAGAAAAATATAATAAAGCTAACTTCTAGGTTTGCAATTATTGTTGTAATAGGTGTAGTTATAGTAGGATTCTCTTCTTATGTAAAAAATACAATAGACCATAAGAATCCTTTATATCCATTATTTGGTGAAGGAAAAGTAGATATTATTACTATTATGCAACCAGTATCTTTTGGTAGTAAAAATAGAGCAGAAAAATTATTTGAATCTATTTTTTCTAAGTCAGAAAATGTACTTTACAGTACAGGCGAAGATCCAGAGTTAAAAGTACCTTTTACAGTATCAGAAGAAGAAAAACAAGGATTAGGAATACCTGATCTTAGAATAGGCGGATATGGTGTTTTATTTAGTGGTATATTTATTATATCAATCGCTATTTTAATATTTAGTATTATACCATTTTATAAAATAAATAAAAAAATGGGAACGTATATATTATTAATTTTGTTAGGAGTTATTTTAACTACAGTTATGCTGGATGAAGCATGGTGGGCAAGGTATTCTCCACAGTTATATTTAATACCAATTATTTCTTTATTCGTATTATTTGTAATAGCAAATAATTGTAGTAAATTTACAAAATTAATATTAAATGTTATTGCTATTTTTGTATCAGTCATACTAGTTATAAATTGTCTTTATTTTATAAAATGGAGAATAAATGATTTAAATATAGCAAGAGGAATAAATAAAAACTTTTATTATTTTACAGAAGAAAAAGAAGAGGAAGAAGTAGTTAACATTGCTTTAACATCAAAAGAAGCTTACGGTATATTATTTTATTTAAAAGATAGAAATATTAAATATAATTTAGTACCATTAAATAATAGTATGGAAAAACAATTATATAATTTTTCAATAAGATATTAGGAGAATAGTAAATGAGCAAAATAAAAGAATATATGAAATTAATGCGAATAAAACATTATTTAAAAAATGTACTAATATTTTTACCTTTGGTTTTTAGTGGGGAATTACTTGATATACATAATCTTACAAACTGTATTGTAGGTTTTATAATATTTAGCTTTACATCATCAATAGTATATATAATAAATGATATAAAAGATATAGAAAATGATAAAAAACATCCAATAAAAAAGAAAAGACCTCTTCCTTTAGGAACGGTTTCAAAAGAGGAAGCTATTATTCTTGCACTTGTATTAGGTGTAATAGCTATAACATTAAGTATATTTGTTATAGGGTATGAAAGAATTATTGCTATAATGTTGTTACTTTTATATTTAGCTATAAATGTAGCATATTCATTTGGATTGAAAAAGAAACCTATTGTAGACATAGTTATATTAGTTGCTGGATTTTTAATAAGAGTATTATATGGAGCAGTGATTACAGATATGGAGCTATCTAACTGGTTATATTTAACTGTAATTTCTGGAGCATTTTATATGGGACTTGGTAAAAGAAGAAATGAAATTTTAAAACAAGGAGATAAATCAAGAGAAGTATTAAAATGCTATACAAAAGACTTTTTGGATAAAAATATGTACGTATGTGTTGCTTTATGCATTGTATTTTACTCACTTTGGTGTGTTGATCCTACTACATTATTAAAAACAGGAAATAATTTACTTATATGGACTGTTCCTGTAATAATGATTATTCTTATGAAGTACAGTTTAGATATTGAGGGAGATTCATACGGTGATCCGGTAGATGTAATTGTTAATGACAAGATTTTACTACTTATTGTATTAATATATGCATTGTTTATGTTTGGAATTATTTATATTATATAAGGTGTTAATATGTTAGATTTAAATGTATACGATTTTGATAAAACGATATACTATAGTGATAGTACATTAGATTTCTATCTTTATTCCTTAAAGAAAAATATATTATTAATAAGATATCTACCAATTCAGATTTATGGTTTTTTGTTATATAAATTAAACATAAAAGAAAAAGAATTTTTTAAAGAGAAATTCTTTAGTTTCCTAAAAGGGATAAAGAACATAGATAATCATGTAGAAGAATTTTGGAATTTGCATAAAAGTGGAATAAAGAAATGGTTTTTAGATAAAAAGCAAGAAAATGTAGTTGTAATTTCTGCATCTCCTGAATTTTTACTAAATGAAATTTGTAAAAGTATCGGAGTGGACAAGTTAATTGCAACAAAGGTAAATAAAAATACTGGTAAGTTTGAAAGTAAAAATTGTTATGGAAAAGAAAAGCTTTTAAGATTAAATAAAGAGTATGATAAATATAGAATAATTAATTTTTATTCTGATTCTTATTCTGATAAATATTTAGCTAATATAGCTAAAAATAGCTTTATTGTAAATAAAGATGAAATAAAGAAATGGAGAGAGATTGATGGAAAATAGTAAAAGTAGTAAATTTTTTAAAATAGATATATCTATCTTCATAATTACTTGTTTATATTTACTAGTTCCTATTGTTATATTACTTTCATTTTGGTTTAAGTGGTATATTTCACTACCGGCAGTTTTAGCTATCTTATTTGCAACTTTTTGCTTAATAAAAAGATATAAAAGTAAAACCGAAGAACAGTATAAAAATATATTTAACTTAAAAAAGCTTGCTATAGTATTTTTAATTATAGTAATCATTAATGTAATGTCTGGAGCAGGAGGAATATTTTTTCAAAATTGGGATTATAGTGGAAGAAATGCTATACTTCATGACTTAATTAATAATGAATGGCCTGTTAAATATGACTATTCTAATTTGGAATATGAAACAGCTTCAATAGGCTCTAATGAAGGAGTATTAAGTTATTATTTTGCATACTTTCTTCCTGGTGCGGTAGTTGGTAAACTATTTGGCTTTAATATAGCAAGTATATTTATGTTATTATGGCAAATATTAGGAACTACATTATTCTTTTATTTTGTTTTTAGAAAATTTAATAAAGTAAAAATACGATATTTATTAGTATTTTTTATGTTTGGTGGAATAGATGTTATAACAAAAGTAATTTCAAATGCAATAACAGGAAATACGGTTTCTCCAATTGGGCTTGAACATATAGATACAGCTAATAATTACTTTTGTATGTCTACATTTATAACTCAGCTTTTCTGGGTATTTAACCAATCTATACCTGCGTGGTTAGTAACAATATTATTTGTAAACGAACAAAAATATGAGAATTTAGGTGTATATGCAGCACTTCTTGTACCTTATTCACCTTTTCCGGTAATAGGAATTGTAGTATGGTTTTTAATAGTAATTATATTTGGATTTAATTTAAATGAAAAAATTACTATTAGCAGAATAAAAAGTCTATTTTCATTATCAAATATTGTTGCAGTACTCTCAGTAATTCCAATAGGATTATTGTTTATGCAAAATTCGAGTGATAAAGGATTTGTTTTAGCAAAGAAAATGCAAGAAGGGGATTTATATATAGCATTACTTATGTATGTTATATATCTAATATTAGAATTTGGAATTTATGCTATTATTATAACAAAAGAAAACAGGAAAAAAGTTATTAGTTATTTTGCAATTTTTGCAATATTACCACTTTTCTATTTAGGTGGTGGATTAGATTTAGGAAATAGAGCTACTATACCAATTTTAGTATTGTTATATCTTGAAATAATAAGTTTTGTTGATACAGCAATAAACAATAAATGGTATATAAGACTTGCAATACTTGGTGTTATTCTATGTTTATCTTCAGTTACTAATTTTAATGAGTTTTATAGAAGTATTGTAAGGACATATGAAAATAAAATTAATAATTATTCTAATTATAGTGATGGCTATGAAACTTTTGCAGAGTTTGAAAACAAAGAATGTAGAATATTTATTAAAAACTTTGTAGCACCATATAATAAAGATAACTTTTTTTACAAAAGAATATTAAAATAATATAACGTTTTGTTGTATAAGTGGGGTAATAATATGAAAAAAATAACTTTTCTAATGTTACATTTAAATTATGGTGGAATAGAAAAACAAGTCACTACTCTTGCTAATAATTTAATAGATGAATATGATATTGAGATAATTTCGTTATACGATATACTAGGAAAATCTTTTTATGAGCTAGATAAAAGAATTAAAGTTAGATATATTTTTCCATATGGACCAAATAAAAAAGAATTAAAGGAAGCTATTAAAAAAGTAAAAATTATAGATTTCTTAAAGGAATTAAAAAAATCTATAAAAATGATTTATACAAAATATTTTGGTATAAGAAAAATAACTAAGGATTTACAAACTGATATATTAATATCAACAAGAATTGAATTCGCAAGGCAAATAAAAAGAAATGATATTATAACTGTGTCTCAAGAACATTCATATATAAATACCAAAAGATATGCTTCGAAAGTAAGGCATTCATTTAAAAATATAAGGTATTTGGTGGTAATGACAAAAAAGGCTGCTAAAGTATATGAGGAATGGCTTCAAAGTAAAGCAAAAAGACCTAAAATTATAGTAATACCTAATATGATAAATAAGACAGATGAGATATCAAGTTTAAATAGTAAACAGATAGTATCAGCAGGAAGACTTGAAGATGTTAAAGATTTTCCATCTCTTATAAAAGTATTTGAAAGGGTTCATAAAAAACATAATGATTGGAAGCTAAAAATAATTGGAGATGGTAGTAAAAAAGAGGAATTAAAGAAACTTATATCTGATTTAAAATTAGAAGAAGCTGTATTATTAAAAGGAAGATTAGATGAAAGAGAAATTATAGATGAGTTTTGTGATAGCTCAATATTTGTACTTACCTCTAAGAGTGAAAGCTTTTCATTAGTTATTGCTGAGGCTATGTCATGTGCATTACCTTGTGTTAGTTTTGATATAGATGTTGGACCAAGAGAAATAATAACTGATGATGAAGATGGTTTTTTAATTGCTGAAAGAAGCGTAATAAAAATGGAGGAGAAGATTAACCTACTTATTGAAAGTACTGTAAGAAGACACGAAATGGGAGAAAATGCAAGAAAGAATGTTGCTAGATTCTATCCAGATAGTATAAAACAAATGTGGCTTTCACTTTTAAAGTAGTATTGACATATATATATTGAATAGTATATAATACACTTAGAACAAATAGTTCTAAGTGTTTTTTTAGGAGGTAAAAATGAAAAAAGTTTTAGTAACAGGTGGTGCTGGATATATTGGCTCACATACATGTGTTGAATTATTAAATAGCGGAAGAGATATAGTTGTAATAGATAACTTTTATAATAGTAAACCAAAGGCTATAGAGGCTATAAAAAAAATAACAGGAAAAGATTTTAAATTTTATGAAATGGATTATCTTGATAGAGAAAAATTAGAAAAAGTATTTGAAGAAAATGAAATTGATTCAGTAATAAACTTTGCAGGTTACAAAGCTGTTGGAGAATCAGTAAAAAAACCAATTGAGTACTATATAAATAATGTTTCAGGTGCATTAGTTTTACTTGATACAATGAGAAAATATGGTGTAAAGAAATTTGTATTTAGTTCGTCAGCAACTGTATATGGAGATCCAGAAATTATACCAATAACAGAAGAATGTAAAACAGGTGGTACAACAAATCCATATGGTACAACTAAATTATTTATAGAGCAAATATTAAAAGATATATATAATGCAGATAATAGCTTAGATATTTGTATATTAAGATATTTTAACCCAATAGGAGCACACGAAAGTGGACTTATTGGAGAAGAACCACAAGGAATTCCAAATAATTTAATGCCATATATTACAAGAGTGGCAGCTGGTACTTTAAACGAATTATCTGTTTTTGGAAATGATTACGATACGCCAGATGGTACAGGTGTAAGAGATTATATACATGTAGTTGATTTAGCTATTGGACATATAAAAGCATTAGATAAACTTGATAAAGAAGAAAAGGGATTATACATATATAATCTTGGTACTGGAACAGGATATAGTGTTTTAGATATGGTTAAAGCATTTGAAAAGGCAAATAATGTTAAGGTACCATACAAAATAGCACCACGTAGACCAGGTGATATTGCAAAATGTTATGCAGATCCGACTAAAGCAAAAAACGAGCTTGGATTTGTAGCACATAAAAATTTAGAAGATATGTGTAAAGATAGTTGGAATTTCCAAAAAAATTGTAATTTGTAAAGAGTTTATTTAAGAAAGTACTGTTATTAAAACAATTTTCCGAAGCAAATAGATATGTTTAAAAATGGTTATGAAACAGAACTTTCATAAGTTATAAAAAATATAGATGATTTAGAAGCGATGTTAAATCTTATTATTAGAATTTGACATCGTTTTTAATATTATTTATTATTTTACTTGAAGAATTTGATATATTATAGTATAATATATTCGGAAATAAAGGGGTAATTGTAGTAATAATTTGTGAGTTATATGTATGTAGCTTAGAAATTATTATTACAACCTTTATTTCATATAAGGAGGATTTTTATGTATAAAAAATTTGAAACTATGTTTGCAGGTAAAAAGCTTGTGGTAGAGACAGGAAAAATGGCACCACTTGCAAATGGCTCATGTTTAGTTAGATATGGGGAAACAGCAGTACTTGTAAATGTAACAATGTCTAAAGAACCAAAAGATGGTATTGATTTTTTACCTCTTTCTGTAGACTATGAAGAAAGATTATATGCTGTTGGTAAAATACCAGGAGGATATATTAAAAGAGAAGGAAGACCAACTACAAAAGCCATTTTAGTATCACGTGTTATTGATAGACCAATGCGTCCTTTATTCCCAAAGGACTATAGAAATGATACTTCAATAAATGTATTAGTTTTAGCAGTTGATCCTGATGTACTTCCAGAAGTACCAGCATCTATTGGAGCATCAATTGCACTTAATATTTCTGATATACCTTTTGATGTTTTAGTTGGTACAACAAAAGTTGGACTTGTTGATGGTAAGTTAATATTAAATCCAAATCTTGCAGAAAGAGAAAAATCTTTGCTTGATTTAACTGTATCTGCAACACCAGAAAAAGTATGTATGATTGAGGCTGGTGCATCAGAAGTAGAAGAAGAAAAAATGCTTGAAGCTATAAAACTTGCACATACTGAAATAAAAGAACTATGTAAATTTATTGGAGAAATAAAAAAAGAAATAGGTAAATCAAAAGCAAGTTATAAGTCTTTTGCAATACCTGAGGACTTAAAAAACTTCATTGCAGAGATTGCAACAGATAAATTTAAAGAGGCAGTTCAAACAAAAAGTAAGACTACAAGAGATGAAAATGTAACTAAAGTAAATGAATTTGTAAAAGAAGAATATATAAAAAAATACGGTGAAGAAGAATATAACTTAAATAAATCTATGATAAATGAAGCTTTATATAAAGCAGAAAAAACAGCCGTAAGAAATTTAGTAATAGAAGAAAACAAAAGAGTTGACGGTCGTGGAAATGATGAAATAAGAGAACTTAGTGCTGAAGTAGGCTTGTTTGAAAGAGTTCATGGTAGTGCATTATTTACACGTGGTCTAACTCAAGTATTATCTATGGTTACTCTTGGTACAGTATCGGAAGAGCAAACTTTTGATGGTATTGATGAAGAAGTAACAAAAAGATATATGCATCATTATAATATGCCACCATACAGTGTAGGTGAAGCTAGAGCTGCACGTGGACCTGGTAGAAGAGAAATAGGACATGGTGCATTAGCAGAACGTGCTTTAGAACCGGTTATCCCTTCAAAAGAAGAATTTCCATATACAATTAGAGTTGTATCAGAAGTACTAAGCTCTAACGGTTCTACTTCTCAAGGAAGTATATGTGGTTCAACACTTGCTCTTATGGATGCAGGTGTCCCAATAAAAGCACCTGTTGCTGGAATATCTACAGGATTATTTACTATGCCAGATGATTCTACAAAATATATAATGGTTACAGATATACAAGGAATTGAAGATTTCTTTGGCGATATGGACTTTAAGGTTGCTGGTACTAAGAAAGGTATAACAGCTATACAGGTTGACATTAAAATAGATGGTTTAACATATGAAATAATAGAAGAGGCTTTTGCAAGAACTAAAAAAGCAAGAGAATATATTTTAGATGAAGTAATGTTAAAAGCAATAGATAAGCCAAGAACACATCTATCTAAATATGCACCAAAAATAGAAATTATAAAAATAAATCCAGAAAAAATACGTGATGTTATTGGTACTGGCGGTAAAGTTATAAACAAAATAATTGAGGAAACAGGCGTAAAAATTGATATAGAAGATGACGGAACAGTATTTGTTGCTGGAGTAGACCAAGAGAAATTAGATCAAGCTATTAAAACAATAGAAGATATAACTGCTGAAGTTGAACTTAATAAAACATACATGGGTAAAGTTACAAAAATTTTGCAATTTGGAGCTTTAGTTGAAATATTACCTGGTAAAGAAGGATTACTTCATATTTCTAAAATATCAAATGAAAGAGTTAAAAAGGTAGAAGATGTATTAACAGTAGGGGATGATATTTTAGTAAAAGTAATAGATATTGAAAATGATGGAAAATTTAGTTTAACAGCAAAAGACCTTATGAAAGTATAGAGGTGAAGTAATGCAAGTATATGCGTTTGTAGGAAAGACTGGTACTGGTAAAAGTTATAATGCTCAGTCTGTAGCTAAAGAAAATGATATACATTATATTATTGATGATGCTATTTTAATAAAAAATACAAAAGTAATTGCAGGAAAATCGGCTAAGACAGAAGCAAATTTTATTGCTTCTGTTAAAGCTGCTATTTTTCTAGAAAAATCTAGACAAGATGAAATGAAAAAGGTATTAAATGCTGAAAAACCAGATAAAATATTAATACTTGGAACATCTGATGATATGGTAAAAAAGATTGCTACTAATTTAGATTTAGGAGAAATATATAAAACTATATATATTGAGGATGTAGCATCTGAAGAACAAATCAATAAAGCTAGAAAATCGAGAGTAGAAGATGGTAAACATGTTGTTCCTGTTCCTACTTTTGAAATAAAAAAACAATTTTCAGGTTATTTTTTAGATTCTCTTAAAATATTTAATATTTTTAATAAAGATGAAAATGAACAAGAAACAGAGAAAACTATTATAAGACCAACATATAGCTATCTTGGAAAATATTATATTTCAGATAATGTAATTAATAGTATTGTATCTTATGCAGTATCTAAAGTTGATGGAGTTACTAAGGTTTTTAGAGTAAATACACAAAAATATAATGACGGAATGAAACTTGATATAGATATAGAAATTAAGTTTGGAAAAAACATCCCAAAGTTAAGTTCTGAAATAAGGAATGTTGCTATATATGCTATAGATTTTGCAACAGGAATAAATTTATTTGGAATAAATATAAATGTAAAATCTATAAGAAAATAAATGTAACAATGTATGTAATATAAATGAAAAATGTTGAAAAATGAGTAATTATGTAGTAAAATATATGCGAGGGTGATAAATATATGGAAACAATGAGATATCAAGAAACAAAAAAGAGTTCAAAAGGACCTATTATAGCGTTTTTTTTGTTTGTTATAATTGGTGGAGCTTTAATAGTTTTAGCTTTAAAAAGTGAAAGTGAACCACAAATAATAGGGCAAAATAAATCGGATGTTCAAAACTTAGTAGATTTGTCAAATGAGGAAACTGTTCCTACTATAAATCTAGAAGATATTGAATATAAAGTTGAAGATAAAAAAATAACAGATCAGGAAAATGCTAACATAAAAGCAAACATTACTATACCAGTAATAAGTATAGGAAATGAGAAATTAGAAGAATTAAATAATAAAATAGATGATCAATATACACAAAGATATTTAAGCTTAAAAGAGCAAATGAAAGATGCAGAATATAAATATACTTATACAGTAACATATAATAAGTATGATAATACTTTAATGGGAAAAAGAATATTGTCACTTACACTTCATCAAAGAGTAATTGATGACTCAGCTAATAAATCAACTACAGATAAGGTAGAGTGCTTTAATATTGATTTAGAAACAGGAGAAGAAATAGCAGAAAATGATATTTTAGTTTCAATGCTTGGAAAAGATTATAAAATGATTGTTAGAAATTCAATAAAAGGTTATGTTGTATCTAAGAAGTTAATGGATGAGTCAGACTTTACTTATGCTTTAACAGGACTAGAGAATTATTATATTAAAGATTCAAAAGTTCACATTATATTTAATGAAGGCGAATTAGTTGATAAAAAACATGGTGTATTAGATATAACAATTGAGGAGGAATAATATTGGTAGATTCAATGGAAAAGATCGTAAATCTATGTAAAACAAGAGGATATGTTTATCCAGGTTCTGAGATTTACGGTGGCCTTGCTAATACATGGGACTACGGCCCATTAGGTGTAGAATTAAAAAATAATGTAAAAAAGGCTTGGATGGAAAAATTCATTAGGGAGAATAGATATAATGTAGCTATAGATACAGCAATTCTAATGAATCCACAAGTTTGGGTTACAACTGGTCATGTAGGCGGATTTTCAGACCCATTAATTGATTGTAAGGAATGTAAAACAAGACATAGAGCTGATAAACTTATAGAAGAATGGGCTGCAAAAAATGGTAAAGATGTAATAGCTGATGGTTGGAGTAATGAGCAGACAATTAATTACATTAAAGAGAATAATATTGTATGCCCTGAATGTGGTAAATTAAATTTTACAGATATAAGACAATTTAATATGATGTTTAAAACATTTCAAGGTGTAACAGAAGATGCAAAATCTGAAATATATTTAAGACCTGAAACTGCTCAAGGTATGTTTGTTAATTTTAAAAATGTATTAAGAACAACACGTAAAAAATTACCTATGGGTATAGGACAACAAGGTAAATCTTTTAGAAATGAAATAACTCCAGGTAACTTTACATTTAGAACTAGAGAGTTTGAACAAATGGAATTAGAGTTTTTCTGCAAACCTGGTGAAGATTTAAAATGGCATGCATATTGGAAAGATTATTGTATAAATTTTCTATTAAATTTAGGTGCTACTAAGGAAAATTTAAGATTTAGGGATCATACTAAAGAAGAATTATCTTTCTATAGTAATGCAACTGCTGATATTGAATATAAATTTCCATTTGGTTGGGGTGAGTTATGGGGAATAGCAGATAGAACTAATTATGACTTATCAAGACATATGGAAGCTTCTGGTGAAGATTTAACATATTTAGATCCTGATACTAATGAAAAGTATATACCTTATTGTATAGAACCAGCAGTTGGTGTTGATAGACTTATGCTTATGTTCTTATGTGATGCGTATGAAGAGCAAAAGATAGATGAAAATGATAGTAGAGTAGTTTTACACTTACATCCATATCTTGCACCTATAAAAATTGCTGTATTACCACTTTCAAAGAAACTATCTGAAGAGGCTTTAAAAATATATGATATGCTATCTAAAAAGTATAACGTAGATTTTGATGAAACTGGTAGTATAGGAAAAAGATATAGAAGACAAGATGAAATTGGTACACCATTTGCTATAACATATGATTTTGATTCTCCAACTGATAATTGCGTGACTATAAGATTAAGAGATAGTATGGAACAAGTTAGAGTAAAAATTGATGAATTACTTGACTGGTTTGAAGATAAATTTGATTTTTAATAGGGGGAAAAAGTATGAAGAATGCAAAAAAAGGCGCTGCTAATGTTGCAAAATATGTAGTAGTTGGAATATTATTATTCTCAATGGTATTTTCAATGTTTGCTGTATTAATATCTGCAATCCAAAGTGTATAAATAATAAAGTGTACAAAGGAAGAGGTGATATAATGCAAGAAATTATAAATGGATTTGTATCTATGATTTATGATTTTGTAGAAGCATTAGATTTAACAAGCCCTATGAGAGTACTTATATTGCTAGCTGATGTTGCTATAGTTACTTTACTTATAATTTATTTTTATAAATTTATAAAGCAAACTAGAGCACAACATATTTTTAAAGGTATGTTGCTTTTAATAGGACTACTAATAATAGCAAAAATATTTAACATGGTAATACTTGATTTTATACTTACTAATTTCCTAACATATGGTATGTTACTTTTAATAGTTGTATTTCAACCTGAACTTAGAAATGTATTTGAAAAAATTGGTAGAAGCAAGATTGTCGATGTATTTGATATGGACGATAATATACTAGTTAAACATTCTATAAGCGAAATAGTTAAAGCAGTTGAAATAATGTCACTTAAACAAATAGGTGCTTTAATTGTAATAGAAAGAAATACAAAAATTGAAGAAGTATTAAAAGAAGGAATAGGACTTTCTGCTAAAGTTTCATCAGAACTAATTCAAAATATATTTATGCCAAGGACACCACTTCATGATGGTGCAATAGTTATTGATAAAACGCAAATATTAGCAGCTAAATGTATATTACCTCTTGCTTCTGAGGTTACAGTACCAAAAAGTTTAGGAACAAGACATAGAGCTGCTGTTGGCATTACTGAAATATCTGATGCTTTAGTAATTGTTGTTTCTGAGGAAACCGGAATTATATCACTTGCAGAAGCAGGAAAACTAACTAGAAATTTAACTGGAGATGAATTAAAAGCATTGTTGCTTAAAAAACTTGATAGAACAAAAAATGCTTCTATGATTAAGAATATTGTAAAAAAAGATGAAATAAAAGAAGAAAAGTAATATGGTTTTTCTAATATTCATATATATATTTTGTAATTTATTATGAGGTGATATATATGAATACTCTTTTTATAGATATTTCTAATTTAGATAGTAAAACAAAGGCTCAAAAAAAGTTTAGTTTAAGTAATATAAAATACAAAGCAAAGACTAATATATTAAAATATGAGCTAGTAGAAGATTTTTTGAAAAATGGCACTATGACAAATAATATTAGCTTAAAGATAAATAAAGATATATTAGAAAATATTGCAAATAACAAAAAAAATATAAGAAGATTATATTTTGAAAATGATTTAAAAAATAGGATTAAAAATATCGATAAGTTAAATATTGTGTTTAGTAATTACTTTGAAAACGAAAATGGTAATATATACAAAAACTATATAGTTAATACTTTAAAGAAAAAAAGAGAAGATTTATCATTAAAAGAAATACTAATTGATAATAAAATGTCAAATCATTTAACTAAATATATTGATGATTATGTAAAAGAACATTCAATAAATCAAAATAAGTTAAAAATACTTGCTATCTTTAATGATATTAATGACTACATAGAAGATAAACTTAAAGAGTATATTTTAAGATATAAATTTATTGATGTACTTAGAATGAATGGAATAAATAAAATTGATTATAAAAAATTATCAACATCTATAGATGAATTAAATGATGAATTTGGTTCTACAATAGATATAATACAAAGAAGAAATATACAAGAATATAATATTTATTTAATGTTTAGTAAAGTAAAAAAAGAAGATTTTTATTCTCACTATATTCTTAGAAAAAAATCAAAATATATAGATTTAAATAATGCAGATGATGATATATATAATGAGAATATTAAATTATATAAAAGAAATAAATATGAGTTATCAACTTTGTTTAATAGGCTTGAACTATCAGATGATAACTTTAGCAAGAATAAGTTAGGAGCCCTAATTTTAGAGGATATGAACTTAAAACTTGACAGATAGTGTATAATAATAATATTGTTTATTATATTATATACATTAAATATTGGGAGGTAAAAAACAATGAGTGATAGAGAGATTATCCTTACACAAGAAGGATATAATAAATTAGCAGAAGAATTAAGGGTTTTAAAAGGACCTAGAAAAATGGAAGTAGCAGAAAGAATTAAAGTAGCTAGAGAATTTGGAGATTTATCTGAAAATTCTGAATATGATGATGCAAAAAATGAACAAGCTTTGCTTGAAGCAAAAATAATTGAAATAGAAAATACATTAAGGCTTGCTAAAGTCGTTGATGATGATGACGTTTCAACAAGAAAAGCTGGTGTAGGTACTTTAGTTACAGTACATGATTATGAATTTGATGAAGATATATCATATGGTATTGTAGGAGCAACTGAAGTTAATATGGCAGAAAACAAAATATCAAATGAGTCCCCTGTAGGAAGAGCTCTTATTGGTAAGAAAAAAGGAGAAGAAGTTGAGGTTGAAACTCCAGGTGGAGTAATGAAATATAAAATTTTAAGCATACAAAGATTGTAATGTTTTTGGAGGAATTATGGATTTAAAAAATGATTTAATTAAGATACGTCTTGAAAAGGAAGAAAAATTAAAAGAATTAGGAATTAATACAAGACCAGATAAATATACTACAACTCATTCTATTAAAGAAGCAATGACTTTACCTGAAGGAACAGAAAATGTTTCTATAGCTGGTAGAGTTATGTCTAAAAGAAAAATGGGAAAAATTTCTTTCCTAGATTTAAGAGATGTAGAAGGTCGTATACAACTTTGTTTAAAAAAGGATGAAGTTGGAGAAGAATTGTACAAGCTTATACATGAAACTTTAGATGTAGGAGATTTTATTGGTGTAAAAGGTGAAATATTTAAAACTCAAACAGGAGAACAAACTCTAAGAATAAAAGAATATACTTTCTTAGGAAAGGCGTACAGACCATTACCAGAAAAATTCCATGGAGTTACAAATCAAGAAATTTTATATAGAGAAAGACATCTAGATTTAATAATGAATGATGAGACTAAAAAGAGATTCTTACTTAGATCTAATTTTATTAAATATATGAGAGAATTCTTAGATAGCAAAGGATTTATTGAGGTAGAAACTCCAATACTACAAAATACAGCTTCTGGAGCTACTGCTAGACCTTTTATTACTCATCATAATACATATGATACAGATGTATTTTTAAGAATATCACCTGAATTAACTTTGAAAAAATTAATAATTGGTGGATTTAATAATATATTTGAAATTGCAAGAGATTTTAGAAATGAAGGGATAAGTGTAAATCATTTACAAGACTTTACAATGATAGAAGGCTATAGTGCATATTATAACTATGAAGACAATATGAAACTTATGAGAGAAATGATTATATACATAATTGGTAAGTTATTTAATGGAAATCTAGATGTAGTAATAGGAGATAAAACTATTAATTTTGGCGGTGAGTGGGGACAAGTTTCTTTTAGAGACCTACTTATAAAAGACTGTGGTATCGATATAGATAAGTTTGAAACTGCCAAAGAATTACTTGATGAGATAAGAAGATGTAATATAGAATTAGAAGATGAGAATATTGAATCTTTAGGAAGAGGTAATTTAATTGACTTACTTTATAAAAAAGTAAGTAGACCTAAAATAATAAATCCAACATTCTTAATTAAACATCCTATTGATTTATCACCACTTGCACGTGCAAATGACGAAAATAATTCAATTACTGATAGATTTCAACTTATAGTAAATGGTCAAGAAATAATAAATGGATATTCTGAGCTTGTTGATGCAAGAGAGCAAGAGAAAAGATTTATAGAGCAAGCCAAATTAAAAGAAAACGGAGACGAAGAAGCTATGAGTATTGATCATGAGTATATTAAAGCTATGGAATTTGGTATGCCTCCAATATCTGGTTGGGGACTTGGTATAGATAGATTTTTACAATTCTTAACTAATAGTTATAATATACGTGATGTAGTATTATATCCATTATTAAAACCAAGAACAAATGTAGAAATTGATGACGATGAAAGTGAAGAAGAATAAATAAAAAAGTATAGCTTAGGCTATACTTTTTTGGCTATATATGCACGATATTTATTGCATTTTTAACTATTTGTGCTGATACTTTTTTATCATAGAAAACTTCTCCATCAATACTTATAGGGAATGGTCTTGTTGACACAAGTTGAACTTTAGTTCCTTTTAATATATGTGCTTTAGTAAGTTCAGTATGTTTTCCCTTTTTGTATTTAGGTAATAATACTACTTTTTCTCTTACACGTGTCGAGTCAACAGCACATATATCTAGCATATTATCAGTAGGATTTGCATCAGGACATGGACATATACCACCACCATAGTATTTACCATTTGCAATTGCAACTAAAGTAAAGTTTTGTTTTAATATATTATCGTTATCAATTCTTAATTTAAATTTGTAATTTCTATTTCTAAGTAATGTATAAAGAATGGATAAATTATATTTTGCCTTACCAGATATAAATGGAATAGATCTAAATAAATCTACGTTTTTGGCAACCATTGCATCAAACCCACAATTTAATATATTAATACAGTATCTATTTTTGTTTAATTTTAAAATATCAGTAGGAGTTGAGTCTTTATTTATAGAATTAATAATTATCTTTCTCATACTCATATATTTTGATATACTTTTTACAAAATCATTTCCAGTTCCACATGGAACTACAACTATGTCTGAAGAACTACCAATCATACCTGATATTATTTCATTTAAAGTCCCATCTCCACCAACGCTATAAAATCTACATTTATGTTTGCGTGATAATTGTAAAGCAAGTTCTGTTAAATGACCTGGATGTTCTGAAACAACTATTGTAGAATCTATGTTATATTTATTGAGTAATTTCTTTATAGTAATGCCACGTTTTAATCCTTTTTTATTTCCAGCTGCTGGATTAACCATAATATAATGTTTCATATACTCACCTTATATATATTTTACCATTAATCCTTATGTTATTCAAGTAAAATGACCATAGTTCTAAACTAATAGCAAGATAAATATAATAAGGTAGGAAGGTGAATAGATATGAGAAAAATTAGATTTAATAACAGAAAGAATATGATGTATAATATGAATAAAAAATACATGAATAAAAAACCAAATAATATTTTAAATGATAAAATTAAAATGAAAACATTATATGAAGGAGATAATGGTAGAGAAGTAGAGAAATTGCAAGAGCTTTTACTTGATGTTGTAACATTGTATCCAAGTTTACCTATCGTTACTATTGATGGTATATTTAATAGTGCAACTAAAAATGCAGTAAAAGAATTCCAAGAATTAAATGGATTAACCCCAAGTGGAATTGTAGATGATATGACATGGAATAAATTACAATATTTAAGTAACAAAAATCCAAATAGAGTAGATGCATTAGTAAATGGTGTAGATTTTTTAGATCAGTCTGAAAATATTATTTCAGAAGGTAGTACAGGAGATTTTGTAAAAGAGTTACAAGAGTATTTAAATATAGCAGCTGATAAATATCCAAGTATCGGTAAATTAAAGGTTGATGGAATATTTGGCCCTAAAACAAAAGCTGCTGTAATAGAATTTCAAAAATTAAATGATTTAACACCTGATGGAATAGTAGGTACTAATACCTGGGAAGCGTTATCTAAGTTATAATTAATGTTTGACAATAGTATACTCAAATGGTATAATCTTACTTGAAAAAAGGAGAGATTATATGTCAATTAATGTAGTATTAGTAGAACCAGAAATACCAGAAAATGCAGGTAATATTGCAAGGACTTGCGCTGCTATTGGAGCAACACTTCATTTAGTAAAACCATATGGATTTGATATTTCAGAAAAAGCAGTAAAAAAGAATATGAAAAGAGCAGGACTGGACTATTGGGATAAAGTAAAGATTATTGAATATGAAAATTTAGAAGATTTTAAAAGTAAAGTTAAGTCAAATAATATATATCTACTTTCAACTAAATCTCAAAGAGTATATACTGATGTAAAATATGAAGATAATTGCTATATAGTATTTGGTGCTGAAACAAGAGGATTACCTGAAAATTACATACTTGAAAATATGGAACATGCTGTAAGGATTCCAATGAGAGAGGGAATTAGATCACTTAATTTATCAAATAGTGTTGCTATTGTTGCATATGAGGCAGAAAGACAATTAAGTTTTGTTAATCTTCAAGAGACAAGTAATTACTTTAATGAGAAAGATATTTAATAATTAAAAAAGAAGCAAACCTAATTTAGTTTGCTTCTTTTTCTTAAGTTAATATTGATGTTTGATTTATAGTTTATTTCTAATTAATAAACTTATTTCTTTAAATATAGTACTATATGTATAAAAACTACCAACAAATAAATTCACAGAGTTAGTAGAAGAGGTCATAACGTATTTTATTGCATTAGTAAGTGATAATTTTAATATTGATTTTGGATTTATATACTTTTTAGCTGAATAAAATAATTCTTCTTTTGAAGCATATCTTTTTAAGTCATTTCCAGATGTTAATATAAATAAGGCAGTTTTATCTTGTGATAATAATTTTAACATATTGTCATAATCTTTTCTTTTTAAAATAGATATAATATAGACTCTTTTAAGATCAGAGTAATACATATTTATCATATTTAGTAGATTTAAGATAGCAGGTTCGTTATGAGCTCCATCATATACTACTAAAGGATTATTACTTAAAACTTCCATTCTACCTCTATGAACTACAGTACTTAGACCTTTTTTCACACTTTCATCAGATATAAAGTATCCAAGAGTTTTTAGTATATTTATTGTTTCTAAACATAAACTTGCGTTTTGAATTTGCATTTTCCCCTTCAAATTTATTCTTAAATCAGGTATATTTTTATAATTAAAATATTGATAATTTAAATCATAACTATAATTTGAAATATCATTCTTGCTTACAATATGCAGTGTATTGTTTTTCTTTTCACATTGCTTTATAAAGACATTTATTATTTCTTTATTTTGCTTAAATATTACAGTGTTAGAGTTTGATTTAATTATTCCAGCTTTTTGATAAGCTATTTCTGGTAGAGAATTACCTAATATTTGTATATGGTCATAACCAATAGAGGTAATGATAGATACTAAAGGCCTACTGATTATATTTGTACAATCATATAATCCACCAAGTCCTGTTTCTAAAATTACAAAATCCACATTGTTTCTATAAAAATATAGTAAGGCAATAGTTGTAATTAGTTCAAATAATGTGATATTATTATTTTCTTTTTTATTATATAATTCTATTTTAGGTTTTAATTCTTCAATCAAAGAAGACATCTCTTCATCTGAAATAAGTTTATTATTAATACTTATTCTTTCATTGTATTTAATCAAATGGGGAGAGATAAATTTACCAACTTTATATCCTTGAATTCTTAATATATTGCTTATAATTTCTGTACAACTGCCTTTTCCATTAGTACCAGCTATATGAATAAATTTCATTTCACTTTCAAAATTATTATATTCATTCATGAAGAATCTCATTGCATCTAATGAGGGATTTTTTGTGCCCTTATAAAAGTTGTTTAAATAGTTTTCAATATCTATCATATTTTTAGCCTACTTATTACAAAAAAGATGCCTAATAATTTTAGACATCTTTTTAAGTTAATATATTAACTTTTAGTTAAAAAATATGGTAGCGGCAATTGGAGTCGAACCAATGACCTTTCGGGTATGAACCGAACGCTCTAGCCAACTAAGCTATGCCGCCAAAAAGTTGTAGTATTATACTGACAATAAATATTATACACTAATGATATATTTTTGTCAATATATTTTACAACTTATTTTATTTTTGATTGACACTTAGGACAAATTCCCATAACTTCAAAAGTGTGATTAGTTAGTTTATATCCTGTATCTTTTTTTATGTGCTCTTCTAATTCTTTTAGAGGACATTCGTCAATTATAGTATTGGAATTGCATTTTGTACAGATTATACGATGTTTGTGCACATTATTATTAATTTGGTAATATGATATTTTATCATTTCTAATTTCTTGTAATAATACGTTTTCTTTTGTAAGTAATTCTAAAGTTCTATATATAGTTGAAAGATTAATAGTAGTATTCTTAGACATTTTATTGTATATTTCTTGTGCACTAATAGGTGTAGATGAATCTTGTATTATATTTATTATTTCATTTCTTTTTTTAGTATTTCTTATCATATTATCATCCCTATAACTTCTAATATTATTCCACTAAGAGTACCAATTCCATACAAAAGACCAAGTATTTTTAAGTTTTCTTTCATATTTTTGTTTGTTTTAAATAATATTACAATACCTAAACCACCACCAGTTGATAGTCCTGCTATTATGGAAGCAAAACTTATTTTACCAGCTAAATATAATTCGGTTAGTAAAACTGAAGATGCACAGTTTGGTATTAAACCGATTAAAGATGCTATTAAAGGTTGGAATATGCTATCAGACATTAATACTTTTGATAGATTTTCTTCGCCTATTAATGAAATAGTTACATTAAGTATAAAAGATACAATTAATATAAATAAGAAAATGCTAAATGTATGTTTTAATGTTGATTTTAAGATTCCATGTTCACAGTCACAGTGTTTACACATATCATGTATGTGTTCATGTGCAGTATGTTCTGTTAATTGTTCTTTATGTTTTTTTCTAAGTATTAGATCAATTACAAATCCGGCTATCATACCGATTAGCAGTTTAAATATTAGTAGTTTGATTATTTCTCCCCAGCTATTAGGATGAGATAGAAGTACTGGAATTGCTTCATCAGATGTAGCTAAAAATACTGCAATTAAAGTTCCTAATGTTATAACACGACCTGAAAATAAATTAGATGCAGTAACTGAGAAGCCACATTGTGGAAAACATCCTAAAAGAGCACCAACAGCTGGTCCGTATTTTCCAGATTTACTAAGAGCTTTTTCAATTTTTTGTGATGATCTATGTTCTATATATTCTATTAATAAATATGATAGGAATAAAAAAGGTAATAGTTTAACACTATCAATTAATGTATCTAAAATTATATCTACCATGTTGCCCTCCTTAAATGCAAATGATTTGCATTTAGAATTATAATATAAATATGTTTTAATGTCAAGAAATATGACATAATATTGTACATTTTCTTTAAATTAGATACATAGTTGATTAAAACTTGACATAAGTATTGGTGTGATGTATAATACTTTTATTAGTAATCTCTAACCAAATAAAACTTTAGGAGGTAGGAAATGAGGAAAACGATAATATTTGATCTCGATGATACACTAATAAGGCATGATCGCTCTGATGAGACTAGGTTCTTAGCTGAGTACCTAAACATTTGCTATTCTGAAGATTTTTCTATAGCTTTTTATGATGCAATGGAAAGTGTCAGAAAACCATTTATTGGTAAGAAGATAACTAAGAAGAAAATTGCGTCATATTTTGATAAGAAAATTCCTATGTTAGCTGAAAATGGTCTAAATGGCGATATGCTAATAAAAGCAATGGAAAGCTGCTCTATAAATATACGAGATAGTTCCGTTGACAGAATTTTGCATCATTTAAATGTTGCAAATATACGGTTATATGTACTTACAGACTGGTTTTATAAGTCGCAGGTAAAAGTTCTTAAGAGTTTTGGTTATCTTGAGTATTTTTCAAGGGTATTTACTTGGGACAATTGGTATGCAAAACCTGATGAAAGGGCTATGCTTAGATGCATTGGAAATGAAGACCCCAGTGACTTCATTTTTGTAGGTGATTCTATCTTGGCAGATGTGTTGTGTGCCAATTTGACAGGTGTTACTTCTGTATGGTTTAATCCAAACAATAAGGAAAATACAACAGATATACAGCCTAACTATACTATAACCGATATGCTTGAATTGTTAGAGATTATTATTTGAGCTAAAGAGGCGGGTGGTGAAAATCATCCGCTTTTGTATTTATTGTGAATAAAACTTTTTTTAATGAATATAATATATTGTAAACAAAATAATATTTTTTTAAAAAAAGTATTGACAAATACATGTATTTTGTATTATACTATTTACGTAATGAATCGCGGGGTAGAGCAGTTGGCAGCTCGTCGGGCTCATAACCCGAAGGTCGTAAGTTCGAGTCTTACCCCCGCAACCATAAATGAGGCTTTTAGCCTCTTTTTTTATTTCAAAATCTTTTCTGTAATTTGGCATAAGAATATAAATATGATATAATGAATTTAATTTAAGATCATAATTAGGTTAAGGTGGTAGTATGGAAAAAGTAGAGTTTTTACAAAATATAGGAGTTAAAGCTACAAAAGAAATACAAAGCAATCCAAAGATAAAACAAATAATTAATTATATTGAGAATAGCGATATTAAATATTTAGCAAATTTTAATTATATTAACGAGGAAAAGTTTTTATATTTTATTATAAATATGAAAAGTGCTGATAATATAATTGAAGTGTTAAATAATGAAGCATATTTATTTAATTTTAATTATGATTATAAAAATTTAGTGAAGTTCTTTAATATTTATAATCCCAAAAAGATAGATATGATTGCTGGTACAATGATTCTTACAGATAATGAGTATTTAAAATATGCTACTATAGAATGGACTCAAGATATTTTTTCTAGATCAGAATTAATTATTAAGTTATATAAAGATAGAGTAGGATTTGAAGAAAATACTTGTAATCCTGGAAATATCGAATACATATCTGCTTTTGAGCAAAATTTACGTACTTTAGCTAAAGCAAAAGAAGAGGGAAGGATTGGAGAAGTTATTCGTAAAGCAACAAATATAATGTAAAAAATAAAACCCAGGTGATACTGGGTTTTTAATATTTAATCTTTTAATAGTTTTCTTAGTATGAATATATATGCCTTTCATATTTATAAACACTTCTAATTATAATTATTTCTTTTTAGAAAAAATAATTATATTTTAATATAACATGAAATATTATTATATGTCATAATATAAAAATTAAAGTACAGCTTTTATACTTTAGTTTTTGTGATTTTAAAAAAATTTAATTAAACAATACTACCACCATTAACGTGTAATATCTGTCCTGTAACATATTTAGAATCATCTGAAGCTAAATATAAATAAGCAGGTGCAAGTTCAAAAGGTTGGCCAGCTCTTTTTAAAGGTACGTCAGTACCAAAAATTTCCACTTCATCTTCATTAAAAGAAGAGGGAATAAGTGGAGTCCATATAGGACCAGGAGCAACCGCATTTACTCTTATTTTTTTATCTGCAAGTGATAATGCAAGAGATTTAGTAAAAACAGTAATAGCACCTTTTGTAGCAGAATAATCAATTAAATTTTTTTTGCCATCAAAAGCTGTAATGGAAGTAGTATTTATTATACTTGAATTGCTATTTAGATAAGGTAATACAGCTTTTGTAAGATAGAAAAAAGAAAAAACGTTAGTTTCAAATGTGTCTTTTAATTGCTTATTAGATATGTCTAAAATACTATTTTGTGGAAATTGAACACCACAATTATTAATCAAAACATCGATTTTGCCAAATTTACTTATGGTTACTTTTGTAATATACGTTGATAAATCAGGATCTCGTAAATCTCCAGGAATTAATAAACATTTTCTTCCACAATTTTCTACTAACCTTTTTGTATAATTTGCATCTTCATGTTCATTAAAATAGCATATAACGATATCCGCACCTTCTTTTGCAAATAAAAGACTAATTGCTCTACCAATACCGCTATCACCACCAGATATAATAACAACCTTATTTTTTAGTTTATCACTTGGAATATAATTTGGGTTATCAAATATAGGAAGAGGTTCCATTTTATATTCCATACCTGGTTGTATATCTTGATGTTGTTTGGGGAAAGTAATAGGTATTCTTATACTTTCATTTTTAAATCCTATATATGGATAATTTAAATTAATATTAATCATCTCCTTACTATATAATACATTATATAATTAATATTTATAATTTATACTATAATATATTAATAATTTAAATAACAAAAATTATTTAAATTATATTGAAAAATTAAAGTAAAAGTTGTATTATATAATAAAAAGGGGGAAAAAGAAAATGGATTTAACACTTAACGTAGGCGACTATATATTAAATATTAGAGCCGCTGCAATAATTATTCATAACAATAAAGTTCTATTTCACAAAAATCTAAACAAAGAACATTATGCATTAATAGGAGGAAGAATAGAAATAGGAGAAAGTTCTAAAGATACAGTAAAGCGAGAAGTTTTTGAAGAACTTGGAAAAGAAATTAATATAATAAAACATATGGCAACAATAGAAAACTTTTTTAAAGCAAATGGCAAAAAATATCATGAAATATTATTTGTATATAACGCTGAATTTACAAATGATAAAGATAAATTAATAGAAACAGATATGAAAAATGCAGAAGGAAAAGAATATTTAAAATATGTATGGCTAGATTTAGATAAAATAGAAGAATATAATATTGTACCTAAAGCCATAAAGCAAGTTTTACAAAATATAACATCCGAAAGTCATATAATTAACAATGACTTAAAATAAAAAAGCAAAAAAGTGTTAACAAAAATTTTTTAACCCATAAATTTATATTACCAGATGTAATTTAAAGTACATCTGGTTTTTTGCACCTATTTTTATATAATAATACAAATTTCGACAAAATATTTACAATATAACAGATATAATTTAAACGACAGATATTTACATTTTATTACAAAAAATATGTTTTAAATGTAAAAAGAAAGGATTGATCGTATGGTATATTATAATCTAAAAGTACTTGTTTTACTAAAAGAGGATATTAAGTATGAAGAAACATATCAAAAAATATCCGATTTCATAGCTTATGCTATGTTGCAAAATGAAGAAACTAAAAAATTACATGAGGAAAACAGGTACAAGCTATATAATTTTTGCTCTTTATATCCATTTGAAAAGGATGGAATATATAAAAAAGAAAGAATCTATACTTTCGATATAAAATTTATCGATTTAAATTTTGCAATGAAAATAAAACAATTTTTAACTGTTATATCAAACAATTATTTTAAAGTAATTATGACAGACATCAAAGCCAATAGTTATAAAAAAATAAATAAACTAATTACTCTTACACCATGTATTATAACAACTAAAAAAGGAGATTATAAAATTGATAATGATATGGGATTAGTAAAAAACAGAATTATTGCTGGTGTCGAAAAGAAATATCAACTCATTTATAAGGAAAAAATAAAAGCAGATTTTATACAAGATATTATAAAGACAAATAGAACTCCAATAAAAATACCATACAAAAATATTTATTTCTTAGGAAATAAATTTGAAATAATAGTAAAGGAAGATGAGCTATCACAAAAACTTGCACATATTTCTTTGTCTACAGGTATATTAGAAAAAAACAGCCAAGGCTTCCGGTTTTTGTAAAGCACGTTAGGAGGTGAATGTATGATTTATGATTTATTAAATAACTTTCGGAAAGTATTTTGAAGATACAAAAATAGTTTTAGATTCTTATAGATTACAAAACGGTATATATTTACTATTTAAAAATGATGGAACATACGAAAGATTAGATGTGGATAAGGATACTAACACTTCATCGTCATTATATGACTATTTAAAAGTAAGAGATTTTTATAGTAATATAATGGAAACTAACAAAGCACTAGAAACTTCATATAAAGAAGAAATAAATGGTAAAACTTATGGAATGAAAAAGAAAATATTTAGTAATAATCAATATACATTATTTTTTAAAAACAGATTTGTAGAAGGCTTAATAAATAATGATAAAGAAACAATACCATTAAATGTTTTCTTAAAAGGGATTGATAGATATTTTGAATCTTTAGTTTTACTTGGTACTAATAAAAAAGAAGATAAAGAAATACTAAAAGAAATAAAAAATGACATATCAACTGAAGAGGAAATACTTTCAAAAAGAGAATTATTAAAAGATAAGTTTATTGAGACAGTAGAAATTTTAAAAGGAGATAATCTTACAAAAGACACTTGGATTAGAATATTTTTAGAAGCTGATGAAAAAGAATACAAAAGGGCTACTTTAAAATATATATCTACAAAAATATTTAATAAAAATGATGAAAATATAAAAAAGCAAGAAAAATTATATGGTATAAACAATTACAACTATGGTTATACAACTGGTAAAAAGCCATTTACAGAATTAAAATCTACACCTTTTAAAGTAGGGTCAAGAGTTACTTTAGATGATATAAAGAAAGTTAGAAATATGTATATATGGCTATTAAAAAATGTTGCTATTAAAGATTTTGTTAAGATACCATTAAGCTATAATTTTATAGATGAATTAGATAAAATAAAATGTAATAATGAGCCAGTATATTTATTAAAAGTTATAAACGATAATGGAACTGTTATTGTTAAAGACTTTGATTTTATACCTTTTTATTCAGAAAATATTAAAGAATTTAGATGTACTAATTGTTTTAATACTAGTTATAATTTAGATGAAACAGAATTTATAACAAAAGATATATATGAACTTGAGAATAGAACTAGTAAGATTTGGTTTTCAAACAGCCTTAAGGAATCATATTATAATTTTAAAGAAATTGTATCAAAAAGAACTATGCTTCCAAATTGGAAAAAAGAAATATTAAAAGAAAAATCAAATATATTTTTTGAGTTTTTTCATAAAACAAATAGTAATTCTCTTAAGCAAAATTTGGATAATATTGCATATTTCATTTGTTATAATTCTTTAATAGATGGCTTTAAAGATAATAGTAAAATTAATGCAATAAAAGCAATGAATCTTTGGTTTGCTTTTGATGAATATTTTGGAGGTGATTTTAAAATGATCAAAAATGAAATTTTTGAAAAATCAAAAGATGTAATTAGAAATAATGGAGAAATAGAAAGTGATGAAATGTATTTTTTCTTTGTGGGACAAGTAGTAAAGTATTTACTAGATAAAAGTAAAGCAAGTAATAAAACTCAATCTATGATAGATCCTATTATGAAAGCTAGCAATAATGAAAAAATTATAAGTATAATTCTAGCAATGAGAGATAAATATAGTCATGAGTTAAGATTAGTTAATACAAGGTTTGATAACATATTAAAACAAATTTTAACTAACAATGTACAAAAAGATGTTGTAAAAAATAGAAAGTATATTTTAGCAGGATTTTTAGAAGAAAATCTTTTTTATATGAAATAGAAAATTATTTGATTTAGGAGGAATTAGTTATGTTAGAAATGAAAAATAGAGTGTATGGTGTTGTGGGTATAAAAAGTATAATGAGTAATTGGAATGCTGACTTTTCAGGAAATCCCAAAACAACTTCTGACGGAAAAATATTTGGAAGTGATAAAGCTTTTAAATTCCCAATTAAAAAAATGTGGGAAGCTGAGGGTAAAGAAGTATTATATATAAAATCTTACAAAAAAGAAAAAGATAATGTACAAGCTAAGTCTTTAGAAGAAAGATTTAATCAAATATTTGATACTAAATTAAAAGATATAAAAGAAAAAGAAGAAATATACAAAAAATTATTTAGTGCAATAGATGTATTAAATTTTGGTGCTACATTTGCAGAGGAAAAAAATAACATTAGTATAACTGGTGCTGTACAAGTAGGGCAAGGGTATAATAAATATGAAAATACAAATGTTGAAGTAATAGATATTTTATCACCATTTAGAGATTCAACAGATGCAGATGCACAAAATAGTACTATAGGAACAAAAATTGTTTCAGATGAAGCACATTATATGTATCCATTTTCAGTTAACCCTCAAAATTATGATATATATAAAGAGATATTTAAAGAATTTGCTTACTATACTAAAGAGGCATATGAAGCCTTTAAACGTGGTTGCCTTATAGGAGCTACTACATATAATACAAATAGTAAAATGGGTTGTGAAAATGAATTTGCTATTTTTGTTGAATGTAAAGAAGATAGTAAACTTTATCTTCCAAATTTAGATCAATATATTAAGTTTATAAAAAATAAAGATGGAAAAGATATAATTGATATAACTGAGCTATCTAATTTATTGGAGAGTCATAAAGATGAGATTTGTAATATTGAAGTGTATTACAATAAATATACATTAGAAATAAAAGGGGTAAAAGAATATTATAATGAAAAATACTTGTTTTAAAAGGGGGCTTGTATTATGAGCGAAGTAGTAAAATTTAGATTAAAGGGCCCTAGTGCAATTATTAGAAAGCCAGAGAGTAATAGTATCTATTTTACATATAATAATGTCCATAAAATAATGTTACTTGGAATTTTAGGAGCTATTATAGGTGAAAATGGATATAACTATAATCAATTACAAAAAGAATTAAAAAGGAATTCTAATGACTTACCAGAATTTTATGAAAGTCTTAAAAATTTAAAAATTGGTATTGCTCCAAATGTTAATATAGGAGCTTTTGTAAAGAAAGTGCAACGATTCAATAATAGTGTTGGTTATGCATCCACAGAGGAAGGAAATAATTTAATAGTTTCAGAACAGTATTTAGAAAATCCTGATTGGAATATATATATACTTTCTAATGATACAGAAAAATTTTTAAAAATTAAAGATTATCTATTAAAAAAGAAATGTGAATATATACCATACATAGGTAAAAATGAACATTTTGCTGATATATGTGAAGTTGAAATTTTAAATGCAAATAAGTGCAAGGATGTATATGGAAAGTTAAAATCAATATTTACAGATAATAAATATGAAATAAAAGATGATTTTTTTGAAATTGAAACAGAACTTTTTACAGATGATACTATATATTTTGAATATAAAGAAATGCAGCCTACTAAATTGGATGCACAAATTGGTTATACAGATTTTAAAGAATTTGTATTTACCAATAAAGATATAAATATTGTAAATGCAAATAATATATACAATGTAAATGGAGAAAATATATATTTTTTCTAAAGGAGGAAATATGTATAATAGTTATCTTGATGATTTATTATATACTAATATTTATGCACATATAAAAAATGATGGAAATAGTCTAAAAAAAGAAAGCCTTTTAGAACATATGAAATTAACATATAATTATTATTTGCAAATGGAAGAATACAAAAATTTAAAAACAATAGTTACTAATATAATAGAAAATATGGTTAATGATAATAAACTAAAAAGTAATACAATAGAAAAGGTATATGACTTGTTTAAAGCAGCAATTTATTATCATGATATTGGTAAAATAAATCCAAATTTTCAAAAAGACAAAATGTTAAATAAAGAATATAAAGATATACAAGGTAGCACAGAGCACTCTCTAATTTCAGCTAGAATATATCTAGATGCTTTTAAAAGGCAGATATATGATGAAAGTGCTAATGGTCAATATTCTAAACAAGATGCTACCTTTTTAAGATATATTATATTTTATTTTAGTTATATAATATCAAGGCATCATTCTAATTTAAGTAACTTAGATAATTATTTAACAAAACTTTCAATTGTGGATATATATGATGTATATGAAGTAAAATTTATTGAAACAGAAAATAATAGTATTTATGTAAAAGAAAAATTAAAAAAATTTATGGATGTATTTAAAATAGATGAAATATTGTTATATATACTAACAGAACTATTATATTCTTGTCTAGTAACGTCTGACTTTCTATCTACATGTGAGTTTATGGTGGAAGAAAAAATATGTATAAATAGAAAAAAGAATAAAGATTTATTTGTAAATTATGAAAATAGTAAACTATATAAAGATATTAACAAATATAAAGACGGAAAATTAAATTTAGATAATATTAATAAATTAAGAAGCGATATGTTTATTGAAGCAGAAAATAATATGTTAAAAAACTTAGATAAAGTCATATATTATTTAGAAGCTCCAACAGGTAGTGGAAAAACAAATATGGCAATTAATTTATCTTGCTTATTGTATAAAAATATAGATGAAATAACTTCAATTAATTATATATTCCCATTTAATACATTAGTAGACCAAACTAAAAATACACTAAGAAATTATTTTAAGGAATATGAAGACTTTATAGTTATAAATTCTTGTACTTCACTAGTAGATGAAAAAGAGGATATATTAAATTATGAACTAGCATATATAAAAAGTGAATTTAGACAATATGATATAAAACTTACATCACATGTGAATTTATTTGATATATTATTTGGAATTTCTAAGTCTAGTAAGTATAATTTGTATGATCTTGCAAATAGTGTAATAGTTTTAGATGAGATTCAAGCATACTCTAATAAAATATGGAGAGAAATAATAACATTACTTATTAAGTATGCAAAATATTTAAATATAAAGATTATAATAATGTCTGCTACTTTACCAAGGTTAGATATATTATTAAAAGATAGAAATGATGAAGATATATGTTCTTTAATAACAAATAAAAATATGTACTTTGAAAATAAAATATTTAAAAATAGAGTAAAACTTGATTTTTCATTACTTGGTAAAGATAATATATTAAATGTATTATTAAATAAAATAGCTGAATATAAAGATAAAAAAGTATTGGTTGAATTTATATCTAAAAAATCTGCATCTAATTTCTATAATATGTTAAAAGAAAATAAAATTGAAAATGTATATGAACTAACAGGCGATGATAATATATATACAAGAGAAAAGATAATAAATTTAACAAAAAAAGAACTTCCAATTGTTTTAGTAGCAACGCAAACAATTGAAGCTGGTGTTGATATAGATATGGATATAGGATTTAAAGATATATCGTATTTAGATAGTGAAGAGCAATTTTTAGGAAGAATAAATCGTTCTTCAAAAAAGGATAATTGTATAGCATACTTTTTTGATTTTGATGATGAAGAAAAAATATATAAAAATGACTATAGAAATGAGTATACAATAAGAGAAAACAATATAAGAGATATATTATTAAATAAAGATTTTGAAAGTTATTATAAATTAATAATGGACAAGATATACTTAAATACAGAAAAATATAATAGTAACAATATTTTAAATTTATATGATAGTTGTAAAGATTTAAATTTTGAAGGTATATGTAATAAACTAAAGCTTATAGACACAAATACAATACAAGTATTTTTAAACTATACTTTAGAAATTAATGGTGAAAAAATAGTAGGAGAAAGAATATGGGAAAATTATAAAAATATTATACTTAACAATGAATTTACATATGCAAAAAAACAAATTGAACTATCTAAAATAAAGCCTAAACTTAATTTGTTTATATATCAAATATATAAATACAAAAATAGTAATATTAACTATTTTGATGAAGAATTTGGAAATATATATTATATTAGAAATGGAAAAGAATTTGTTCAAGATGGCAAATTTAATAGAGAAAAATATATATCTTATACAGGAGGTATATTCTTGTGAGAATTAATGGAACTATTATTAATTATTATTTTCATTGTAAGAGACAATGTTATTTATTTGCAAATAGAATTAATTTAGAAGATAATTCAGAAGATGTTAGAATAGGGAAAGTTTTACATGAAATAAAGAATATGGATAAAAATAATACCGAAGTTAAGCTTGACAATATAGCCATTGATAAAATAACAGATAAATATGTTATTGAGTTAAAGAAAAGTGATTCAGATATTAAAGCGGCAAAAATGCAAGTTTTACTATATTTAAACGAACTAAGTAAAAAAGGTATAAAAAGAAATGGAAAACTTGTATTTAATGAAAAGAATAATGATGAAAAGGTAGATATTATAGTATTGGATGATAAGTCAAAGAAAGATTTAGAGGCATGTATAGAAGAAATAAATTTACTTTTATCAAATGAATTACCACCAAAGCCAGAGTTACTTAAGAAATGTAAAAAATGTTCATATTATGAGTATTGCTTTTTATAAGTAAGGAGATAAGTTATGAAAGAAGAAAGTAAGTATATATTTTCCAAGGGGGATTTAAGTAGAAAAGACTTCTCTATAAAATACAAAAATGACAAAGGAAATTTTTATCTTCCAATAGAAAAAGTAAAAGAAATATATTGTTTTAATGATATAACTTTATCTACTAAATTACTAGAAGTAATTTCAAAGGTTGGTATAATTGTAAATTTTTTTAACTATTATGGAAATTATATTGGTTCATTTTATCCTAAAGCTAATCTTGTTAGTGGTAATTTAGTTATTAAACAATCACTTACATATATAAACAATAGAGAAAAGATTGCAAAAGCTATTGTTGTTGGTATAGCAAGGAACATTTATTTTACACTATATCACTATTATAGACATGGGGCAAAAGAATTAAAAAAAGTATTAGACTTTTATAAAAAAGAAGTACCAATAATATTAGAAAAAGTTAGAAACATAAAAGAAATATTATCAATAGAAGGAAGAATATGGGCAGAGTTTTATGCAAGCTTTAAATATTTTTTACCTGAGGATTTTTTAATTAATAAAAGAGTAAAAAGGCCTCCTGATAATCCAATGAATGCTCTTATATCATTTGGGAACACAATATTATATACAAAAACAATAGCTCAAATATATAATACTCATTTAAATCAAACAATATCCTTTTTGCATGAACCAAGCGAGGCAAGATTTTCATTATCACTTGACTTAACTGAAGTTTTTAAGCCTATAGTTGTATATAAGACAATTTTTGAGCTTATTAATAATAAAAAGATAAGGATTGAAAAACATTTTGAAAGTAAGTATAATTATGCTTTATTAAACGATGAAGGTAAAAAAATTTTTATTGATGCATTTGAAGAAAGAATTAATCAAACTTTTATGCATACAAAGCTAAAAAGACAAATTTCATATAAACATGCTATAAAGCTAGATGGGTACAAGCTTATAAAGTGCATTACTGAAAATAAAGAATTTATTCCTTTTGATATGGAGAGTAAACAATGAAAAATAATATAAATTATAATTATGTTTTTCTATTTTATGATATAAAAGAAAATAGAGTAAATAAAGTTTTTAAAAAATGTAAAAAATACTTAAATCATTGGCAAAAATCAGTATTTAGAGGAGAAATAACTCCATCTAATATAATAAAGTTAGAAAATGAATTAAAGAAAATAATTAACGAGAAAGAAGATTTTATATCTATTATAAAAATAGTAAATGCAAAGCAAATAGGTGAAACTAATTTAGGAAATATTGAAAAAAATACTGAAGATATATTTTTATAATTTTCCAGCTATTTTCCACAAACCCAGTGATATCAACGAATCTTAAAATTGAACTTTTGCTGAAAAAAAATACATAAAATGCTTATATTTCAATGTTTTATAGGATATGTTATTAACCACAATGCCTATTTTTCAATGGTTTAACTTTAACAATAGTTGTATTTAAATCAGGCTGGATCATACCCGGATGGTACATACCATTCGGTTTAACTTTAACAATAGTTGTATTTAAATGGAAAAGGGTCTTTATTATTTCCAGAGTTTGGTATCGTTTAACTTTAACAATAGTTGTATTTAAATAAACGGACTTACAGCCAGGGAAATAGCAGAAAAATTAGTTTAACTTTAACAATAGTTGTATTTAAATGATAGAAGAATCTGGCATTAAAAAAGTAGCCCTATGTTTAACTTTAACAATAGTTGTATTTAAATGAAAGCTTTCCATTTTTCATTCTTACATACTTACTGTTTAACTTTAACAATAGTTGTATTTAAATGATTTAAAACCGCTCTTTTTAATATTGCATCTTTTCGTTTAACTTTAACAATAGTTGTATTTAAATGCGTTAGATGGAACAGATTGTATAAGAGAAGGCATGTTTAACTTTAACAATAGTTGTATTTAAATAAATTTTGAAATAGTGGAAAATAAAGAAGAAATAGAGTTTAACTTTAACAATAGTTGTATTTAAATAGTTTTATATTACTTTTGCAAATACATGTATTTAGGTTTAACTTTAACAATAGTTGTATTTAAATAGCTAAATTAAATAGTAAATAAAGGAGTTATATTTAGTTTAACTTTAACAATAGTTGTATTTAAATGCTTACACATTTGCTTGAATTTGGACATGCAACAAGGTTTAACTTTAACAATAGTTGTATTTAAATACATTATTAACAATTTTACCATCTAAATCATTTAAAGTTTAACTTTAACAATAGTTGTATTTAAATGGTGGTGGTAATACTTTAATATATCCACAAGCACCGTTTAACTTTAACAATAGTTGTATTTAAATCTTATTTCAAGACCATATTGTTTTGCACGTTCAATAAGTTTAACTTTAACAATAGTTGTATTTAAATATTAAAAAGTATAAAAAGGATTTATATGTTTATAGTGGTTTAACTTTAACAATAGTTGTATTTAAATTAATATTTCATAATTATTCCCTCCTTACATGTGTTCGTTTAACTTTAACAATAGTTGTATTTAAATCCTCTAGCCCATGTACCTGATGTTGGTGGTTCTGGTTTAACTTTAACAATAGTTGTATTTAAATAGTGTACCATCTTTAACCATTTCATCAAGTTTTTTAGTTTAACTTTAACAATAGTTGTATTTAAATGAAAGTCATAAAAAATTATAGCAATGTAACTGCCGTGTTTAACTTTAACAATAGTTGTATTTAAATCCTACTGCTATATCTCCTTTTTGTGGTACAAAATCTGTTTAACTTTAACAATAGTTGTATTTAAATAAATGGCATAAGTAATAACTATAAAAATGGAATGGCGTTTAACTTTAACAATAGTTGTATTTAAATTGTACATGTTGTAGTATAATATAAATTTAAGGAGATGATAAACAATGTTTAAACATCTTAAGAGTCTAGTAGCAAAGAATTACAGAAAAAAAATCTACACTGCATTGGCCTGCAAATGTAGACAAGTGTCTATAAGTAAAACTTGGTAAAGACACTTACTAAACCACAAGAGAAGAGAACTTCTCTTTTCTTATTATATTATATTTTTATAAAAAATCAAGGGGGAATCTATATGGAAAAAAATTTTAATGAAAAAGAATACAAAAAAGAATATGCAAAAAAAAATTACATGAGAATACCGTTTGACATGAAAATACCAGATGCAGTAAAATTTAAGGAAAATCTAAAGAAAGAAAATGTTAAAATAGCAGAATTTTTTAATATTTGTGTAGATAATTATAAAGAAATTTTAAAAAAATATAAAAAAAATTAAAAAGTTTCTGACGTCATTGCACATGTTGTAGAGTAATATAATTAAAGAAAGTTTAACTTTAATAGTGGTATTTAAATATAGAATTTACATATTCCTTTTGAACTTTTGCAAATTTTAGTATACATATGTATGTCATTATAAAAATACATTATTATATTATCAATGTAATCAATACAAGCATAAAGTATATGGAGAAGGGAGGTATAAATAATGCATTATCAAAACTGTCAAAATATGGAGAATACATTAACTTGTCCTAATATGCCAATGTCAATGTATAGCCCACAATATAATTGTATGGAACAGTATAATGAAGATTTAGAAGCCATGTATCCGGATACATATAGAATAATATACCCTATGGTATGTGCTGCTTGTGATATGGTTCAAAGACCAGTTACAAGAGAAATAGTAGTAAAGATTACAAATGATATATATAATAGATTAGGGATGGATGGAAGACTAGATTTTCAATTTGGAGAAGAAAGTAGAATTAGAAATAGATTTTTAAATGATTTAATTAATATACTATTAATTAGAGAACTTATAGATAGACGTCCAGGACGTCCAAATAGACCGCCATTTCCAATAAGACCATGGGGAATGTAACTAAATATTAAAGGGAACGTAAAAGCTACGTTCCCTTTTTACTATTATAAAACAACAAGTGAAACATCATCTAAATCTAATGATTGATTACCATTAGCACTTACATTAAATTCTACTCTAATAGCTGTTGTTCCAACCGGAGCAGCAGTTGTTATTATTTTGTAATAAGCAAAATTCCTATTACTATCAGTAATATCTTGTCGATTTATAGTTATTGTTCCACCTAAAACTTCACCGCTATTTGTTATAAAAAATACATTTGCAGTAAGTCCAACTTGTGTTCCTTCGCCACGTGCAAGGAAACTAAGTTCATAGAAACAACCGCTTTCGATATTATCTATTGTTTGTGATAGGGCAGTATCATCACTCATATTTACAGACCAATTTCCAGAATGTACACGTCCCTGTGAATCTTCTGAGGCAATTCCATCAGGATTTGTAAAATCCCAACCTTCAGGTCTATTTTCAGATACTATTTCCATTCCACCATTTGTTATTAGTTCTCCTTGTGATTGACATGAGCATGTGCATGTTCCGGTAGGTCCTGTTGCACCAGTAGCTCCAGTAGGCCCGGTAGGACCAGTAACACCAGTTACACCAGTAGGGCCAGTAGGCCCAGTAACACCGGTTACTCCAGTAGGCCCAGTAGGACCAGTCGCACCAGTTACTCCAGTAGGCCCGGTAGGACCAGTAACACCGGTTACTCCAGTAGGCCCAGTAGGTCCGGTAACACCAGTTACTCCAGTAGGACCGGTAGGTCCAGTCGCACCAGTAGCTCCAGTAGGACCAGTAGGTCCTGTTGCACCAGCTCGTACTATACAACAACAAGGAGTTACAATTTTATCATTTGGACAACAAAAGTTAAAATTTTGCATAAAAAGAACTCCTTTATATATAAACCATAATTAGTTTATATATAAATATAATATTCTAAAATTAATATAAGGTTTACAAATTTTTTAATTTTGTATTAACTTTTAACGCTTCCTTAAAAAAATTAATATAATATACAAAGCACTAATATTCGTGCTTGAGGAAAGGAGTAAGAAATGTCTAATAAACATGAAATTTTAAAAATAGAAAATATAAGAAAAATATACCAAGCCAAAAATGACGAATTAGAAGCTTTAAAAAGCATTAATCTTAAAGTAAATGAAGGCGAATTTGTTAGTATAATTGGACCTAGTGGTTGTGGAAAATCTACACTTCTTTCCATTATAGCTGGACTTGAAGAAAAAACTTCTGGAAAAATATACATAGATAATGAGGAGATAGTTGGTGTATCTAGAAAAATAGGTTACATGTTGCAAAAAGATAGTTTATTAGAATGGAGAAGTATATATCAAAATATTATGATAGGTCTTGAAATACAAGGAATAAAAAATAAAGAAAATGAGATGTATGTAAAAGATTTATTAAAAAAATATAATATTTATGAATTTAGAAACAAATATCCATCTCAATTATCTGGTGGTATGAGGCAAAGAGTGGCGTTAATAAGGACTCTTGCTATACGACCCCAAATATTGCTATTAGATGAAGCATTTTCAGCTCTTGATTATCAAACTAGAATGCTTGTTATAAAAGATGTATATAGAATTTTAAAAAACGAAAATAAGACAGTATTAATGGTAACACATGATATATCTGAAGCTATCAGTATGTCAGATAGAGTTGTTGTTCTAAGTAATAGGCCATCTGTTATAAAGAAGATATATGATATTAATTTTGATATGGAAAGTAGAGACCCAATGAACTGTAGAGAAAATCCAAAATTTAGCAAATATTATGAAAATCTATGGAAGGAGCTTGATATAAATGCGTGATAATAAAATATCTGTAGAAAGAAAAAAGTATTTAAAAAAGGTCACAAGAAATAAAATAATTATATTTATTACACAAATTTTATTATTAGTCACATTTATAGCTGCATGGGAAATATGTGCTAATGCAAATATCATCGATTCTTTCATCACAAGCAAGCCAAGTAGAATATTAGATACTTTTATGAATTTGTCTCAAAATGGATTATTAGAACATATAGGAGTAACATGTTTTGAAACAATAATAGGATTTTTATCTGGAACAATACTTGGAATTATAGTAGCTATAATATTGTGGTGGTCTAACTTTTTATCAAAAGTAGCAGAACCATTTTTAGTGGTATTAAATAGCTTACCAAAAGTTGCTTTAGGACCAGTAATAATTATATGGGTTGGTGCTGGTATGCCAGCAATTATAGTAATGGCGCTTTCTATTTCTTTAATTGTAACTATACTTGAAATATTAAATGGCTTTTTAAATACAGATAAAGAGAAAATAAAAATGGCTAAGACTTTTGGAGCAAACAAATTTCAAATATTAACTAAAATAGTTATACCAGCTAATATCTCAACATTTATAAACTCATTAAAAGTAAATATTGGTCTTTCTCTTGTTGGGGTTATATCAGGAGAATTTTTAGTTTCAAAAGCAGGACTAGGTTATTTAATAGTTTATGGAGGTCAAGTATTTAAGTTAGATCTTGTTATGGCTAGTGTAATTATTCTTGGTATAGTTGCTGCAGTAATGTATGAAAGTGTAGTGTTACTAGAAAAATTAATAACAAAGACACATATTATAAATTAATTGTAACCTAGAAAATGGCATAAGAATAAAGTAATTTAAAGGATAGTTTAAAACTATCTAGTATATAGAAAGGAAGATGTGTTTTGAAAAAGTACATAACAATAATAATTGTTTTAGTGGTAATAATTGTAGCAGGAATATTTACATTCTTGTATGTAAATGACGATAAATCAGACGAAAAGCTTACTAAAATAAGAGTAAATGAAGTGACTCGTTCTGTTTTTTATGCTCCTCAATACGTGGCAATAAGTCAAGGATTTTTTGAAAAACAAAATATAGAGATTGAACTTACGACAGGTCAGGGGGCAGACAAAACAATGACAGCAGTTCTTGCAGATCAATGTGATATTGGTTTTGCAGGCCCAGAAGCGTCAATATATGTATATAATGAAGGAAAAGAAGATTATACACAAGTTATAGCTCAGATGACTAAAAAAGATGGTTCTTTTCTTGTAAGTAGAAAAGATGAAGAAAACTTTGATTGGAAAAATTTAAAAGGAACAACGGTAATACCAGGAAGAAAAGGTGGAGTACCATATATGACATTAGAATATGTGTTAAAGAAAAATGGACTTAACCCAAGTACAGATTTAATATTAGATGATAGTATAAAATTCGATTTAATGGCAGGTGCTTTTACAGGTGGTAACGCAGATTATGTTACTTTATTTGAGCCAACAGCATCTATGACAGAAAATGCTGGGAAAGGTTATATAGTTGCATCTGTTGGAGAAGCATCAGGAGAAATACCTTATACTGCATATTTTGCAAAGAAAAGTTATATAGAAAATAATAGCGATCTTGTAAAAAGATTTGTTACAGCAATTTATGAAGGGCAAGTATGGGTAAAAGAACATACAAGTAGAGAAATAGCAGAAGCAATAATTTCGTTTTTCCCAGATACAGATTTAAGTTTACTTGAAAGCGTAATAGAAAGATATAAAGGAATTGATGTATGGAATGACACACCTGTATTAAAAGAAGAAGCATTTGAATTATTACAAACAGTTATGGAAGAAGCTGGAGAATTAGAAACAAGAGCACCGTACGAAAAAGTAGTAAATAACAGTTTTGCATATGAAGTGATAAAATAACAATTAAAGAGGGTATTTATTATATCCTCTTTTGTATTTTGTATATTTGTAATTATATAAAATAATATAGTTATATGAATTATTACTAGAATAAAATTAAATAGTATGATATAATTCTAGTTATAACATAAAGGAGATGATTTTATGAAAATATTAGTATTGAACTGTGGTAGCTCATCTTTAAAATTCCAGTTAATAGACATGGAAACAGAAGAAAGAATTGTTAAAGGGAATTTTGAAAGAATTGGTGGTAAACGTTCATCTTTAAGACTTAATGTAAGGGGAGAAAAGACTAATATAATACAAGTGGCAAGAAATTTTGATGAAGCAATATCTGTTGTATTAAAAATTTTACTAGATAAAAAATTCAACATATTAGAGTCACTAGATGAAATAGGAGGAGTAGGTCACAGAATTGTACATGGTGGAGAAAAGTTTAAAGAATCAGTTATAGTTACAGAAGAAGTAATTAAAGAAATAGAAAAATGTATTCCACTTGCACCACTTCATAACCCTGCTGCCATTGCTGGAATTAGAGCAGCACAAAAAGCATTACCAGATAAAAAAATGGTAGTTGTTTTTGATACGGCTTTTCATCAAACAATTGAAGAAAAAGCATATATATACCAGATACCATATAAATATTATGAGAAAAATAGAATAAGAAAATATGGATTTCATGGAACAAGTCATAGATATGTTTCAAATAAAGCTGCAGAAATGATGGGAAAAGATATTAAAGATTTAAAAATAATTAGTTGCCATTTAGGTCAAGGTGCATCTATATGTGCAATTAAAGAAGGAAAATCTGTAGATACTAGTATGGGACTTACTCCGCTTGCAGGAATACCTATGGCAACAAGATCTGGCGATATTGATCCATCAATAATACCATATATAATGAAAATTGATAAATTGTCTCCTGATGAAGTCGAAAAAATTTTAAACAAAAATTCGGGTGCTTGGGGTGTTTCTGGAGTATCTGAAGATTATAGAGATATAGAAGAAGCATATAGAAAAGGCGATAAAAGATCAATACTTGCATTAGATAGTCAAGCATATAAAATAGCACAATATATAGCTCAGTATATAATATCTTTACAAGGTTTGGACGTTATAATATTTACAGGAGGAGTAGGCGAAAATGGAATTCAAGCAAGGGAGAGAATCAGTAAATATTTAGAATGTTTTGGAGTAAAAATAGATGAAAATGCAAATAATATACAAAGAGAAGATGCCTGCATCTCTAGTAGTGATTCTAAAGTTAAAGTATATGCTATCATGACAAATGAAGAGTTAATGATTGCAAGAGATACATGTAATTTAATATCTAAATAATAAAAGTAAGAGTAAATTTGAAATTTAAATTTGCTCTTTTATTTTTTTTAAAAATTTTTTTCGATTTTTTTCTACAAAAAGTAATCTGTTTATGTAGTGTTAAATTTATACATTTTACTATTAATAATATATGGTAAAAAATGGAATAACATTTTAGTAACATTGTAATAAAAATGTAAAGAAATTTTTTGAAAAAAAGTATTGACTTTAAAAAAATCGAGTGGTATAATCACAATCAGAAAAACACAATATGTTGTGTTTGGATTTAATACGCAATACAAGGGGTGGTATTTTTATGGTTACTAAAATTGTTAAAAGAGACGGTAGAACTGTTCCTTTTAATGTAGAAAAAATTGCACAAGCAATTTACAAAGCAGCTGTTTCAGTTGGAGGAAATAATTATAAAGAGGCAGGTGATTTAGCTGCTAAAGTATGTGAACGTATAGATAGAGATTTAAATACTACATGTCCTACTGTTGAACAAGTACAGGACATAGTAGAACGTACTTTAATAGATGAAGGTCACGCAAAAACAGCAAAAGCATATATACTTTACAGAGCTGAAAGAACAAGACAAAGAGAAATGAATTCTGAAATAATGAAAACATATGAGCAATTAACATTTCAAGAAGCAAAAGATAGTGATGTGAAAAGAGAAAACGCAAATGTTAATGCAGATACAGCAATGGGAACAATGTTAAAATATGGTTCTGAAGGTGCTAAGAAATTTTATCAAATGTTTGTACTAAAAAAAGAACATGCAGATGCACATATAAATGGCGATATACATATACATGATTTAGATTTCTTAACTTTAACTACAACTTGCTGTCAAATAGACTTAATAAAATTATTTAAAGATGGATTTTCAACTGGAGAAGGACATTTAAGAGAACCACAATCTATAGGTTCATATGCAGCACTTGCAGCAATTGCTATACAATCTAACCAAAATGATCAACATGGCGGTCAATCAATTCCAAATTTTGAATATGCAATGGCTATAGGTGTTAGAAAATCATATAAGAAACTATATTTAAAAAACTTACAAAAAGCATTGGAGCTATTAACTGATATAGAAAATTCAGAAGATACTTCGAGAAAAGTAATAAATAAAATTAACGAAGAACAAAAATTAGTTCCAGCTTTAGAAAGAGCAATTAGTGTTTTAAAAGATGCTAGATATTCTAAAGAAGTTGCAAAATCACTTATATCTAAATTAAGAGAAGAGACAGATATAATACCTTCATTACAAAAAACTATTGAATTGCTTACAGAACTTGAAAGTTCAGAAGATGTTTCAAAAGCAATTTTAGATAAGATATATAAAGAACATGGAGTAATACCATCTTTAAAAGATACAACTGGATATTTAAAATATGAAAAAGAAATATTAATTGAAAAATACGGAGAAGATTTAGCAGATAAAATTCAAAAATTCTGCGTTAAATATACAGATAAAGAAATTATAAGAGAAACTTATCAAGCTATGGAAGGCTTTATACATAATTTAAATACTATGCATTCACGTGCTGGTGCACAAGTTCCTTTCTCTTCAATTAACTATGGACTTGATACAACTCCTGAAGGAAGATTAGTTATGGAACAATTGTTACTTGCAACTGACGCTGGACTTGGTAAAGGTGAGACCCCAATATTCCCAATTCAAATATTAAAAATAAAAGATGGAATAAACTATAATGAGGGTGAACCAAACTATGATATATTTAAACTTGGTTGTAGAGTTTCAGCTAAAAGATTATTCCCTAACTTCTCATTTATAGATGCACCATTTAATCTTCAATATTACAAACCAGGAGATTATAACACAGAGATTGCATATATGGGTTGTAGAACAAGAGTTATCGCAAATAATTATGATCCTACAAGAGAAGTTACATGTGGAAGAGGAAATTTAAGCTTTACATCAGTTAATCTACCAAGACTTGGTATTTTAGCAAAAGGTGATATTGATAAATTCTTTGAAATGTTATCTGAAAAAATTGATTTAGTAATAGAACAATTACTTGATAGATTAAATATACAATCACATAAAAAAGCTATGAACTATCCATTCCTAATGGGTCAAGGTGTATGGTTAGATTCTGAAAAGCTAAATCCAAATGATGAAGTAGGTGAAGTATTAAAACATGGAACACTTACTTTAGGATTTATAGGACTTGCAGAATGTCTTAAAGCTTTAATTGGAAAACATCATGGTGAAAGTGATGAGGCTCAAAAATTAGGCTTAAGAATTGTTGGTTATATGAGAGATAGAATGGATCAAGCAAGTGAAAAAACTGGTCTTAACTTCTCACTTATTGCAACACCTGCAGAAGGTTTATCTGGTAGATTTGTAAAAATTGATAAGAAAAAATTTGGTATTATTGAAGGTGTTACAGATAGAGAATATTATACAAATTCATTCCATGTACCAGTATATTATAAAATTAATGCTTTTGATAAGATTGCAAAAGAAGCACCATATCATAATTTAACAAATGGCGGTCATATAAGCTATATTGAATTAGATGGAGATCCAACTAAGAATTTAGATGCTTTCGAGCAGGTTGTAAGATGTATGAAAGAACACGGTATTGGTTATGGAGCAATAAACCATCCAGTAGACAGAGATCCAATTTGTGGTTATACAGGTATAATTGAATCTAAATGTCCACATTGTGGAAGAACTGAAGATGATGGTAAAAATATTGGATTTGAAAGAATAAGAAGAATAACAGGATATTTAGTAGGAACAGTAGATAGATTTAATAATGGAAAAAGAGCAGAAGAACGTGATAGAGTAAAACATAATGTAGGAATAAATAATTATTCTTGCTGCTAGGAGGCATAATTTATGAATGAAAGTAACGATGAAAACAAAATTAAGATATCTGGTATTGTAAAAGAGTCAACTGTTGATGGACCTGGTTTTAGATATGTTGTATTTACACAAGGTTGTCCACATCATTGTAAAGGTTGCCATAATCCACAAACACATAGTTTTGATGGAGGTAGTTATATAGATATCGATACAATACTTGAAGATGTAAAGAAAAATCCTTTATTAAGAGGTGTTACAATTAGTGGTGGAGAACCATTTATGCAAGCTAAGAAAATAGCTAAGTTACTTTCTAAGATTGATAGAAAGAAACTTTCTACAATAGTATATACAGGTTTTTTGTATGAAGATTTACTTAATAATGCAAATGAAAATAACGGATATATGGATCTTTTAAAGCAAGCTGATTTATTAATAGATGGAAAATTTGAAGAAGATTTAATGGATGAAAATTTGTTATTTAGAGGTAGTTCAAACCAACGTGTTATAAAATGTAAAGAAAGTGTAGAAAGTGGTAATCTACAATTACATGAATTTTAAGTGAGGTAGTTTATGCATTGTATTAAATGTGGATGTGAAGAAAGTAAAGTTATTGACTCAAGATCTATAGAAGAAGGAAATTCAATTAGAAGAAGACGTGAATGCTTAAATTGTAAACATAGATTCACAACATATGAAAAAATTGAGTACACACCAATAGTAGTTATAAAGAAAAACGGGTTACGTCAACAGTTCGATAGAAGTAAAATAATAAATGGAATGCTTAGAGCTTGTGAAAAAAGGCCTGTTTCAATAGAGCAAATAGAAAAAGCTACTGACGAGATTGAAATGGAGATAAACAATTCGCTAGATAAAGAAGTGCCTGCAAGTAAAATAGGTGATTTAGTAATTCAAAAATTAAAAGAAATTGATGAGATTGCTTATGTTAGATTTGCATCTGTATATAGGCAGTTTAAGGATATTAATGAATTTAAAGAAGAATTAAATAAATTATTAAGGTAAAAAAGTCCTCTAGTATTATATAAATACTAGAGGATAATGATTTTACTATTCCTTTTCGATTTTTATATTGCGAATAAAGGAACGAAAATATCCAGCGATACGCTCTTTCTCTTTATCTTCAGAACTTGTTGAAAATCTTTTTTTTACAAGATACTCGGCTTTGTAGAGCTCGAAGATGCTATTTACATCAACACCCACATCGTAGGTCTGATGTAAGTATCTTGCTTGCCAAACTCCATCATGAGTAAGGTATTCAAAATTGTTACGCTCAGGATCATGCCAGACTTCAATCTTCTTTTGACCAATACCAAAACAATGGTAGGCTTTGTGTATCAATTTGGAATGAGACTTCGCTTCTTCAGCAATTCCTTTAAGGTCATTTAAGATTATGGCATCAGCCGCAGTTAAATTCATAATTTGTTCCAAATCAAACATAATTAACCTCCTAATTAGTAGTTATAATTTAAAGAATATTGATGTTAATAAGTCTATAACTTATACTTACATCTACCTTCGGACCAAAATATTTCTCGATTTGTTCAACAGCAGCCAATATAACTCGTGCACAATAGAAATCTGGTTTCTTAATAAGAAGGTTAACTTCTCCACGAGTTACATTTCCTATAGAACATCCTTCATCAAACGCCGTAATGTTGCAATATTTAATCTCTTTAAATACTTCATACGGTGCCGAATTAATGTAATCACAAATTACATTGAAGATGTCATCGACATCTCTTTTGTATACCCCCTTTATTTTGTTAATAGTCAAGTAAAGAAATTCTTTTATTTTGTTATTCATTTGTATCCTCCTAATTAAGGGATTAATGGGTGGAGCAAAATGGTAAAGCTTCCACAATGATCTGTGATTTCGATATTTTCGTCTGCTTCTTCATCAAGCCTCTTTAATACTTCCGAGACGACAGAGAAGCAATAGGACCTGCTTAAGTTATCAAGAAAATATACTTTGCTGTTTTTACAGAATAATGAACATCCTTCTTTGTAAAGAGTAAGTTCAAACCGAATGCTCTCATTATAGCATTCTTTGGGAAGTGAACTGATGAACTCAAAAACAAGCTCATATGTTGCTTCAACATCATTCTTGAAATTTTCTTGTACGCTTTCTTTAAATGCTTTAAATTTTTCAGACATTTTTGTCCCTCCTAATTATAGTTGAAATATAATGGTATAAATGCAATATATATTATAACATAATTAACAAAATAAGTCAAATATTATGTAAAATTATAACTTAACTATATGTTATAATATCAAAAAATAAAAGACATTGAAAATCAATTACGATCTCAATGCCTTTTATTTCTTATTTGATAATTGGTTTTATAACAATCTCATCTGCGCTTAACGTTATACATTCTTCGTAGTCAAATGCAAACTGCCTTAGAGCATCTTTTAAAACTAGTCTGCAGTAATTTATATCATTATTTTTTATTACACACTTTGCTTCGATATTTGAGTATAGTAAGACACATCCTTTCTGTGGGATATATTCAAGTTTTATATGTACTTCCTTATAAAAATGAGAATAAGGAATGCTTCCTAAAAAACTTACAAACTCTTCAATAGTCTTATCAACATCTTTAAAGTAAAGTTCCTTAACAGTGTCCATGAAATCCTTGAATGTACTTGCCATTTTCATCAGCCTCCATAATAGTTATTAAATTATTATTACAACATCAACGCTAATTATATTATATCATACATTATATAAAAAAGTAATAATCTAAATAAAATTACTATTGCTAATTGATTTATACATATAAAATTGGTATAATATATCATGTAAAAAGAAAGGATGCATATGAGTAATAAAGATTATATAAGAAACTTTAGTATAATAGCACATATAGATCATGGTAAATCAACTTTAGCAGATAGATTAATACAAATGACAGGTAGTATTGATGAGAGAAAAATGCAAGAGCAATTACTAGATAATATGGACATAGAAAGAGAAAGAGGTATAACTATAAAATCTCAATCTGTTAGAATGAAATATACCGCAAAAGATGGAAATACATATATTTTAAATCTAATAGATACACCAGGGCATGTTGACTTTAACTATGAAGTATCACGTTCTCTTGCAGCATGTGAAGGGGCTATACTTGTAGTAGATGCAGCTCAAGGTGTAGAGGCACAAACACTTGCTAATGTATACCTAGCTTTAGATAACAATCTTGAAATTTTACCAGTTATTAATAAAATAGATTTACCTAGCGCAAGACCAGATGAAGTAAAGAAAGAAATAGAAGATATAATTGGTCTTGATGCATCTAATGCACCTTGTATATCCGCTAAAACAGGGTTAAATGTTGAGGAAGTTTTAGAAGATATAGTAAAGAATATACCATCTCCAACTGGGGATTTTAAAAAGCCACTTTCTGCCTTGATATTTGACTCTATATATGATAATTATGAAGGAGCATTAGCCTTTGTAAGAATTATGGATGGTAAAATAAAAAAAGGTGATACCATAATTATGATGGCAACAGGTAAGGAATATGAAGTTGCCTCTGTAGGTTATTTTAAACCAGGTGGATATATAAAAGCAGAAGAATTATCAGCAGGAGAAGTTGGCTTTATTGCTGCTAGTATAAAAAACTTATCGGATATTAGAGTAGGAGACACAATCACTTTAAAGGATAATCCAGTAGATAAGCCATTACATGGATATAAAGAAGTAAAATCAATGGTATATTCTGGTATATTTCCAGCTGATGGTAGTGATTATGAAGAATTAAAAGAAGCTTTAGAAAAATTAAAATTAAATGATGCCTCTTTACAATTTGAACTTGAATCATCAAGTGCGTTAGGTCATGGATTTAGATGTGGCTTTTTAGGATTATTACATATGGAGATAATTGAAGAGCGTTTAGAACGTGAATATAATTTAAATATTATAAATACAGCTCCATCAGTAATATATAAAATACATAAGAAAAATGGAGAAGTGGTTGAGTTATATAATCCATCTGAATTACCTTCTCCAAATGAAATTGACTATATGGAAGAACCTATTGCAAAAACAGAGATAATAACTCCAAAAGAATATGTTGGAAATGTTATGGAACTTTGCCAACAAAGAAGAGCAGAATATATCAATATGAGATATATAGATGCAAATAGAGTATCACTTGATTATTATATTCCTTTAAATGAGATAATATATGATTTCTTCAATAGTTTAAAGTCTAGAACAAAAGGGTATGCTTCATTTGATTATGAAGTTGATAGTTATAAAAAATCTAATCTTGTAAAATTAGACATATTATTAAATAATGAAATAGTAGATGCACTATCATTTATAGTAAACAGGGAAAAAGCTGAAACAAGAGGCAGAAAAATGGTAGAAAAATTAAAAGAAATTATACCAAGACAATTATTCGAAGTGCCAATTCAAGCTGCAATTGGGGGTAAAATAATAGCAAGAGAAACAGTAAAGGCAATGAGAAAAGACGTGCTTGCAAAATGTTATGGTGGAGATATTACAAGAAAGAAAAAGCTTCTTGAAAAGCAAAAAGAAGGTAAAAAGAAGATGAGACAAATTGGTAGTGTAGAATTACCACAAGATGCATTTATGAGTGTACTAAAACTAGATGAATAATATAAGGAAGAAGGTATTAAGGTATGTTAAAAAAGCGTTATGCTAATGCTTCGACTAATAAGGATATACTTAGTAGTGATTTTAAATATATAGAAGAAAATAGTAAAGAATATAACGGGTATATCTCATTACTTAAAATAAATACTGTATCTAAAAGATGTATGGTACCAAGGGACAATAGAGAAGATGATTGTGTGCTAGATAATGGTTATGTATGGCTACAATTTTATCCATTTGATAAAAACTATGCTATTAATTCAATATATAATGATAAATTAGAAATTGTAGAATGGTATTTTGATATTATAAATAGTGTATCTATAGAAAATAATATACCTTTCATTGAAGATATGTATTTAGACGTAGTAGTAACAAATCGCGGGGAAGTAATAGTACTAGATGAAGATGAATTGCAAGATGCTTTAGATAATAAAATAATAACTTTAGAACAATTTAATTTGGCATTAAAAACAGGTAAGTTTTTAACAGACAAGTATAGTAACAAACATGAAGTAGATAAATTATTAGAATTTACAAATTCATATTTACAAAGTCTACTTAAAAATTAAAGAAAGATAAGGGAAGAATTATTATGGGATTAATTTATGGTAAAAATCCAGTTATAGAGGCAATTTCCTCTGGTAAGACAATTAACAAAATATATGTGGCAAAAGGTAGTAAAGATGTTTATGATATTATAAAGATGGCAAAAGATAAAAGGATTGTAGTTGTAGAATCTGATAAACAAAAACTTGATAAAATGATTGAACATAAGAATTCTCAAGGAATAGTTGCAAGCGTCACAGACTATGAGTATTATACAATTCAAGATATACTTGATTATGCAAAACAAAAAAACGAACCTCCTTTTGTAATAATTTTAGATAAAATTGAAGATCCACATAATCTTGGTGCTATAATTCGTAGTGCAGAATGTATGGGAGTCCATGGTATTATAATTCAAAAAAGAAACGCATGTCAAATCACAGATACAGTAGAAAAAGTAGCTGCTGGTGCTACTTCATTTGTTAGAGTTGCACGTGTTACTAATATAACTGAAAGTATAAAAATGTTAAAGGAAAATGGACTTTGGATTTATGGGCTAGACATGGAAGGTGCAAGTAATATATATGATACAAAGTTTGATGGTGCAATTGGTATAGTTGTTGGTAATGAGGGAGATGGAATATCAAGACTTGTTAGAGAAAATTGTGATTTTATGGTAAAAATTCCTATGACTGGTAAAATAAATTCGCTTAATGCATCAGTTTCAACGGCTATATCTATATATGAAGTTGTAAGACAAAAAAATAAGGCTTAAGAATTTTATTCTCAAGCCTTTTTAGTATTATAAAACAAAAGGAGTATTTTTGCAAACTTTACCGTCTTTAAAAGGATAAAATTCCTCTTTTTTCTCATCTCTTATGTAAATTCCGGTAATCCCATCTACATCTGGGAAAAGAAGAATTATTCTATATTTTTTCTTTTCTTCAGTCTCGCAGATAAACGTATCTGAAAGTGGTTTACCGTGGTATTTAAATCGAAAAGGACCTTTTAGTCCAATCTCTTCAAGTATTCTTGCAAATACCCGGTATCTTACTTTGCTACGTATAATCCACTCATAGATTAGTTCCTTTGTTGCATAATCAGAAGAAGTTCTTCTAAACAGCATTTTACTCATTCCAAAATCCCCCTAAAATTATTTTACCCTGTTTTAATAGGGCTTAGGCCTAATAAATTTGATGAAATCATTATATCATAATTTACATAAAACATCAAGCAAACAGATATATTTGTTGAATTATTTAATATATTATGTTAAAATAAATAAAGAAAAGCGAGGAGTAAAATGAATAATAATAAAATAGAATTACTTTCACCAGCAGGAAGTATTGAAAGTTTTAAAGCAGCATGTCAAAACGGTGCCGACGCGGTATATATGGGGGTAGATAAATATAACGCAAGAGCGATGGCTGTAAATTTTGGTATAAATGAATATATAGAATGTATAGAATATGCACATATAAGGGGTATTAAAGTTTATCTTACTTTAAATACTTTAATGTATGATGATGAGATTAAAGAAGCTTTAGATATAGTTTTAAAACTTTATTCTAAAGGTTTAGATGCAGTAATAATACAAGATATAGGACTTGGAATGTTAATACATAAGTTAATACCTAAATTACCATTACATGCGAGTACTCAAATGAGTGTCTATTCATTAGATCAAGTGAAATATTTAGAAGGCATTGGATTTAAAAGAGTAGTACTTGCAAGAGAATTGTCAGTTGACGAAATAGAATATATATGTAAAAATACAAATTTAGAAATAGAAGTATTTATACATGGTGCATTATGTGTGAGTGTATCAGGGCAATGTTTGCTTAGTAGCACAATTGGTAATAGAAGTGCCAATAGAGGAAGATGTGCTCAACCTTGTAGAATGAAATATAGCTTGTATAATAGTAAAGGTAAAGAATTAATTTCTAATTCATATATACTTAGTAAAAAAGATATTTTTGGATTAGAATATGTAAATAAACTAAAAGAAATTGGAGTTACTTCTTTAAAAATTGAAGGTAGAAACAAAAATCCAGAATATGTTGCTGGGGTTACTAAAAACTACAGAAATGCTATTAATAATAACATAAATTCTAATACTAAACAAGAATTAATGCAGCTATTTAATAGAGGAGGAATAAGTATTGGGTATTTTGATGGAGTAAAATATAAAAATAGTATAAGTTTACTTTCTCCTAAAAATACAGGTATATTCTTAGGTAAAGTTATAGATAAAAAAGGTGTATATGTAAAACTTAAATTAGAAGAAGATATAGATATGCATGATGGATTTGAAATATATTCTGAAGATAAAGTAATATCTAATATTGTTACATGTATTAAAAATGATAAGTATGTTAATGTAAATAGTACTATGAAAAAAGGAGAATATGTTTGGATTGGTGATGTTAAAAAGAGTGTTAAAATTGGCTCTAATATATACAAGACTTCAAGTGATAAATTAAATAAAAAATATAGACTTACATATTCAAATAATGTAGAGAATATAAAAAACAAAGTTGAAGTTGAAATTAATATATTAAAAGATAAAAAAATATTTGCAAAGGTATTTTTAAATAATATTTGTATTAATATAGATACTAATTATATACCACAATTAGCAAATAACAAAGAACTTGATAAAGAGGCTGTAATATCTGCTTTTTCAAAAACACAAGATATTCCTTTTATATTTGATTTTAAGAAAATAAATATAGATAATAAGTTATTTGTTCCTGTTTCTATTTTAAATGAACTTAGAAGAAAGATAGTATATGAAATATTAAAAAGTTATAAAATTAATATTAATGTATCAAATGAAGAAAAATTGGTAGAGAAACTGTTAAATGAAGAAGTTGTACAAAATATTAAGATAAAGGATTCAAATAAAGTTAATGCAAAGTTTTTGTATAAATATGATAATAAAGTAAATTATGCTAAAGTAGATAGATTATATATAGATATTTGTGATTATATAAAATATAGAGAAGATATTTTAGAAAAATATAAAAATGTACAGATATATATAGTAATACCAAATGTTGTTTTAAGTAATAAGAGGAAAATTATACTAGATAATATTGATGAAATATTTAAAGATAATATATCTGGTGTATTACTTGGTAGCTTTGAATTTTTTAAATTAGTTTTAGAAAAGAAAAAACAGTATAATTTTGTTTTAGTTGCAGATTATACTTTGAATATATCTAACATATATTCAGCAACTTTTCTTGTAAAAGAAGGTTTTGATGTTATAACACCATCATATGATATGTCAATTACTGATATAGAAAATATGTCAAGGTATGTTAATGTAGAAATTGTAGAAGATTATATAACGCTTATGACATCTAGATATTGTATTTTGGGTAGTATGTTAGAAGATAGAAAAGAAAACAAAAATTGTAGCATGCCTTGTTTAAAAGATAGATTTTATTTAAAAGACGACTATGGATATAAATATTATATAATAAATGATAGTATTGATTGTATAGTGAGACTTGTAAAACAAATACGAAATATTAATCTTGATAGTTATAATATTAGAAATATTACATCTATTAGAAAGAGTATAATATAGAATATAGTAAAGAGGATTAGTTAATTTCTAATCCTCTTTATACAATTTTATTTGGTAACAAGCTATCAATTATTCCATAAATTGCAGCTGCTATTAGACTACTTGCTATAGTAATATAGTATCCATCAACAAAAAATTGAGTTATATATATTATTATTGCAGCACATGTAAAACCTACAAAACCTCTTCCAAGTGGCATATCATGTATTCCTGTAATCACTGACATTAAATAGTCAAATATTGATATTGTTATGCTGCTTAATATTAAAATTGGAAAAGATGAAATATTAAAATTTGGAGTGAAAAAAACCGTAATTGTAAATATTGACATTGAAGCAAGTATCCTAATAATCATTTGTGATATTCTTAAGCTCTCAAATTTATATTTAAAATTATTTACTTGTTCCATAAAACCTCCCAAAATGTTTAATTTATATTATTATTTGTATAATTTTTTTACTTATGCAAAAAATATTTACAGGTGATTTTTTAATGTTAATAGTTTTTTTTAGAGCTTTAATTTTATACGCAGTAGTATTTTTAGTAATACGACTAATGGGAAAAAGAGAATTATCAAAAGTTCAGCCTTTTGAACTTGCTATAATAATACTAATTGCAGACTTAGCATCTGCACCAATGTCATCTCGAGGCTTATCTATTTTTGATGGAATAGTACCAATTATAACTTTACTAGTTGCATATATAATATTTACTTTATTAATACAATCTAGTAATAAAGTACAAGATGTTGTTTGCGGTACAATATCTGTTATAATTAGGGATGGTAAAGTTATTGAATCAGAGCTTTCAAAACTTCAATATACTATGGCAGATATAATGACGCAACTTAGAAATAAAGATGTATTTAAAGTACAAGATGTTAAATGTGCTATTATTGAAACAAATGGTAATTTAACAGTTATTAAAAATAGTGATAATATGAACTTTATTCCACTTAATATAATAGAAGAAGGTAAAATATCAGAAGTAAATACAAAAATACTTAATATGAACAACTCTGATGTTGAAAAACTTCTGCATAAAAATAATATAAAGCTTGAAGATGTGTTAGTTGGTACAATGGATGAAAACTCGAAGTTTATATACCAGCTAAAGGAAGAGGTGAAAAAAGATGGCTAAACAGATTTCAATACTTTTAATTTCACTTGCTTTATTAATATTTGGTGGAATTTGGGAGTTAAAACATTTAGAAAGAACAGCATATTATTTAATGGGTGATGTAGATAGTGTAAGAAATGCTATAGAAAATGATAATTTTGATTTAGCAGAAAGTAATTTAAAGAATCTTGAAAATACATGGGAGAATATGGAATTTACATGGAACATATTTGTAAATCATGAAAGAATAGATAGATTAGAAGATGATATTAATGATGTTAGATCATATATAGAAGCAAAAGACAAAGAAGAGGCAATAAAATCCACAAAGACTTTGAACAAAACAATATCCGAAATAATAGATAAACAGAAGTTTATTTTTGAACATGTAATATAAATATAAAATTATTCCATATATTGTATGGGATGATTTTTTTTGGTATAATAAATACTAGGTGAAAATATATGAAAAATATAACTCAAGTATATTTAATAAGACACTCTAATCAATTAAAAATTAGAAATTGCATTTCAAAAGAAAGTTCACAGATAAGTAACGAAAAAATAGTGCTTTCAGTAGAAGGAGAAATAAATGCTCAAAAACTTAGTAATTTAGAAGAATTAAAAAATATAAATGTATTATGGTCTAGTAACTATGTAAGAGCAATTTCTACAGCTAAATATATAGCTTTTAAGAATAATATAGATATTAATATAGATGAAAATTTTAATGAAAGAAAATTACGGTAACTTAAAAACTTTAGAAAAAATGGGTATTAATAAGGAAAATGATTTTACCACTGAGCAATTACTAGATGAAAATCTTAAAAACAATGGAGGAGAAAGTAGAAAAGAGGTATCAACTAGAGTTAATAGTTCATTTAACAATATTATTTCTAAAAATTTAGGTAAAAAAATAGCAATAGTAAGTCATGGTGCAACATTAAAGTTTTTATTAATGAATTGGTGTAAATTAAATGTTAATAATGAATTAGAATATAACAAAAATATAATTAGATTAAATTCTCCTGGTGTTATAAAGTTAATATTTTCTGATGATAAAATAAAAGAAATAGAGCAAATTGTATAATAATATTTGTTCTATCTCTTAAGTAAAATATATTTTTTTGTTACTTATTGTATTTTTATATCGTTATAATTAGTAGTGTTGCATAAAAGAGGTGGAGATTTATGATTTCAATTAATATGCTATCAAAAGCAGATAAAATAAAAGGGCAAGGGGTATTATCAGCACATGATGAGCAAGTAAACCTTGTTAAAAATGAATTACTAGAATATGATATTGTTGAAAATGAAATGAAATTTTGTAATATAATGCATTATCATACTATAAATCCAGAATATTATTTTACAATACCTTTTGCAAAAAGAAGGGGAAAAACTATTGCATATGTGCATTTTGTACCAGAGACACTTGAAAAAAGTATTAACTTAATTGAGCCATTTAAAACTCTTTTTTATAAATATGTTATAAGTTTTTATAAAAGTGTAGATCATTTAGTTGTTGTAAATCCATATTTTATAAATGTATTAGAAAAGTATGGTATAAATAGAAAGAAAATAACGTATATTCCAAATTTTGTATCTTCAAAAAATTTTTATGCTTTAGATGAAGAAAGAAAAAATGTAGTAAAAGAAAAGTATAATTTAGATAAAAATAAATTTACAGTACTTAGTGTTGGACAACTTCAAACAAGAAAAGGTGTTTTAGATTTTATAGAAATAGCAAGAAAAATGCCTGATGTTCAATTTGTATGGGCTGGTGGAGCTGTGTTTGGAAAGATGTCATCGGGATATGAAAAGATAAAATATGAACTAGAAAATAATTTACCAAATAACGTACATTTTTTGGGACTTATTGACAGGAACTATATGAATGAAATATATAATATAGCAGATGTAATGTTTTTACCTTCATATGAAGAATTATTTCCAATGAGCATATTAGAAGCTATGTGTATTAATGTTCCAATACTTTTAAGAGATCTTGACATATATAAAAGTATACTTCCAGATTATTATATAAAAGGTAAGAATAATGATGATTTTATAGCTAAAATAAACTTATTAAAAGATGATTGTGATTTTTATAATAAGGCGGTTATAATGTCAAGCAATGGAGGAAAATTTTATAGTAAAGAACATGTTGCCTCTTTATGGCGTGAATTTTATAACGATGTAAGTATGGAGGCATATAGTGGATATACAAGTTAATATAAAAAGAGATAATAAACTAAAAATATTTATGCATATTTCTACAGTCATTGGTACTATTTTGCTATGTGCTTTTGTTTATTATGGAATAAAATCTGAAATTTTTACTTCTCAAGAAAAACTAGTAGAATTTTTAAATGTTATTGGAGTATGGGGACCAATATTATTTATAATAATCCAAATAATTCAAGTCGTTATCCCAATAATACCTGGAGGAGTTAGTTGTGCAGTTGGAGTATTAGTATTTGGACCATATATGGGATTTGTATATAATTATGTTAGTATTGTAATCGGTTCAATAATAGCTTTTCTTATTTCAAAAAAATATGGTTTACCTCTTATTAAAAAGATGTTCGATAAAAAATTAATTGATAAGTATATTGGATGGCTTGATAAAGGAAGTAAATTTGAAAAATTATTTACAATTGCAATTCTTCTTCCTGTGGCTCCGGATGACTTTTTGTGTTATCTTGCAGGTATTACTAAGATGACTTTAAAAAAATTTACGATTATATTACTTATTTGTAAACCAGCTACAATTCTTGCATATAGTATGGGACTTGCTTTTCTGGCTTCATTTTTCTTAAAATAAGCATTGGCAAATAACCAATGCTTTATATATTTTTTAAAGAGTCCATTAATATCTTTTTATTTTTACTTTCCATATTACAAAGAGGAGGTCTACAATTTCCTACATTTAACTCTAGTATATTCATAGCCTCTTTAATAGGAATAGGATTTACCTCTATAAATAGTTTTTTTATTAGATCCATATACTTTAACTGCAAAGTTCTTGATTTATCAATTTCACCATTAAAGAAACTATAACATATTTCATGTGTTTCTTTAGGTAGAATATTTGCAAGAACAGATATTACACCAACACCACCAAGAGAGAGTACTGGTAAAATTTGGTCATCATTACCAGAATATATATAAAAGTCTTCCGGTATTTTAGATGCTATTTGTGCAATTTGAGAGATGTCATTACTAGCCTCTTTAATGCCACATATATTTTTTATTTTAGAAAGTTTTATTAGTGTATCTAAAGATATGTTAACACCAGTTCTACTAGGAACATTATATAATATAATTGGAATTTCAACATTAGATGCAATTAATTTAAAATGTTCATATAGACCTATTTGAGTTGTTTTGTTATAATAGGGGGTTACTAGAAGTAGTCCGTCTACATTTGCGTTTTGTGCAAATTTTGACATTTCAATTGCCTCTTTAGTATTGTTACTACCAGTTCCAGCAATAACAGGTATTCTTTTATTTACTTTGTTTACTACAAAAGAAATGACATCCTTTTTTTCTTCAGTAGATAGAGTAGAGGATTCACCGTGTAGTTCCACATACAATTATGGCGTCAGTTGAATTTTGAATTTGAAATTCAACTAATTCTTCTAGTTTTTCATAATTAATGTTATTATATTTATCAAATGGAGTTATAATGGCAACTCCGGAACCCTTAAAAAGCATATACTCACAACCTTTCTAGTAACAAATATATGTTTAAAAATATATAATTATTATAACTATATTTATTGTCATAAATTGTTGAATATGATATAATTGAGTATGAGGTTAATATAATGAGTGATTTAGAAAAGAAAGAAAAACGACTAGCAATTGCTAGAATTATAATATCAGTAAGCGTAATTATAATCATGATCATTGGTACCATTGCTTTTTTACCAACGATTTCTAAAATATCCAATGAAGAAACAAGGTTGGATTTTAAAAACGATGTTGCTAGCATGGGATTAAAGGGAGTATTTGTAGTACTTATATTACAGATACTTCAAATAGTAGTTGCAGTAGTACCCGGTCAACCAATGGAAATAATATCAGGAATGCTATATGGCACATGGGGTGGTATGCTACTTTGTCTTGTAGGAATATTAATTGGTACTACAATAGTTTTTTATGTTGTTAGAAAAATAGGAGTAAGTTTTATTGAGTTATTCTTTTCAAAAGAAAAAATTGAAGAGCTAAAAAATAAAAAAGTATTTAAAAATCCAGCTAAATTTGAACTATTAGTATTTATAATATTTGTAATTCCAATGATTCCAAAAGATATTTTTATATATGTTGCGGGGCTTACACCAGTTAGACCCAAAAGATTTATATTTCTTGCAACTTTATCAAGAATTCCAAGTCTTTTTATAACTGTGTTTGCAGGAAATAGCCTATCACAAGGTAGCTTTACTACTGCTGTTATATTAGTTGCAGCATTTTTAATATTAGGTATTATCGGTTATTATATAAGTAGTAAAGCTCAAGAAAAAATTGAAAGAAAGGCTCAAGAGGAGAGTATAGAAAATATAAATAAAAAAGCTGTATAATGTAGTGTACCTCATATCATAAAAAAATCCCAAGTATTTTAACTAATGCTTGGGATTATATACTATATAGTAAAATATTAATAAAAGAAACTAATATTTATTTAACATTATCTTTTATTAGTGTTTCAATTTTATCAAGATTTAATTTACTTTCACTAGAAAAAGCAATAATATTTTCCTTTGAAAATAACGTTTTTGTTATTTGTAATAGATATTCATCAATTTTTGTTTTTGCAATCTTATCTGCTTTTGTTGCAATAATAGTAAATGGAATATTTTGTTCGATTAACCAGTCATACATTATTCTATCATCATTTGTTGGTTTATGTCTTATATCAACTAAAAAGAATATATGAGCAATATTTGGGTTATTATGTATATATTCATTTATCATCTCAGATGTTTTTAGTTTTTCTTGTTTTGTCATAGTAGAGTATCCATACCCAGGTAAATCTACAATATAATATTCATTGTTTACGTTATAATAGTTAAGAGACTTTGTTTTACCAGGTGTCTGTCCAACTTTTGCTAGTCTTTTTTGATTTGCTATTGAATTTATAAAAGAAGACTTTCCGACATTTGATTTACCAACCAGTACTATTTGTTTTTTATCAGTTTTTAATATATTTTTTTTTGAAAAAGCAGATGTTTCATATTTTATATTATTTATCATTTTAAAAATCCTTTCAATATATAAATATAATAACATATTACATAATATCTGTCAATAAAGTTGTCTAATATATAATAAAAGGAAAAGCAGTTAATAACTTTTCCTTTTTAAATCATTATTTTTTTATTTCTATTTTTTCAATTCCACCCATGTATGGTTGTAAAGCTTTTGGAATATTTATAGAACCATCAGCATTTACGTTATTTTCAATTACTGCAATCATACCTCTTGGAGTTGCAACAACTGTATTGTTAAGAGTAGAAACTAAATAATTTCCATTTTCGCCTCTTGCTCTAATACCAAGTCTTCTTGCTTGTGCGTCTCCTAAAGTAGAGCATGAACCAACTTCAAAGTATTTCTTTTGTCTTGGGCTCCAAGCTTCAACATCACAAGATTTTACTTTAAGGTCAGCTAAATCACCACTACAACATTCAAGTGTTCTTACAGGAACATCTAAACTACGGAAGAATTCTACTGTATAAGACCACATTTTATTGTACCAATCCATTGCATCTTCTGGTTTACACAAAACAACCATTTCTTGTTTTTCAAATTGGTGTACACGGTAAAGGCCTCTTTCTTCTAATCCATGTGAACCAACTTCTTTTCTAAAACATGGAGAATAAGAAGTAAGGGTAATAGGTAACATTTCCTCTTTAACTGTTTGACCTTTAAATTTTCCTATCATTGAATGTTCACTTGTACCAATTAAGTATAAATCTTCGCCTTCAATTTTATACATCATGGCGTCCATTTCAGCAAATGACATAACTCCAGTTACAACGTCACTTCTTATCATAAATGGAGGAACGCAATATGTAAATCCTTTATTAATCATAAAGTCTCTTGCATAACTTAACATAGCAGAATGCAATCTTGCAATATCGCCCATTAAATAATAGAAACCATTTCCACTTGTTCTTCCGGCACTTTCTTTATCAAGTCCATCAAGTGCTTCACATATATCTGGATGATATGGTATTTCATAATCAGGTACGTAAGGCTCTCCAAATTTTTCAATTTCAACATTTTCACTATCATCTTTACCAATTGGAACAGAAGGGTCCATAATATTTGGTATTACCATCATTTTTTCTTTTAAAGAGATAGATAATTCGTTTTCTTCTTTTTCTATATTAACTAATTTAGAGTTAATTTCTGTAACTCTTTTCTTTTTTTCATCAACTTCATCTAATTTCTTTTCACGCATTAAAATACCAATTTGACTACTTATTGTATTTCTTTCTTTTCTTAATTCATCGCCTTCTTGTTTTAATTCTCTTATTTTTTGATCTAAAGAAATAACTTCGTCTACAAGAGGTAGTTTTTCATCTTGGAATTTTTTCTTGATATTTTCTTTTACTATATCAGGATTAGCTCTAACAAATTTTATATCTAACATAAATTCAACTCCTTAAAATAACATATAAATTATATTATATATTAACATAAATTTCAAGATGTATGACAAAATTAATACTTTAAAAGTATAAATAAAAATTATTAATAAATAAATTACAAAAAGGCAAAAAAGCATATAAAATATGTATATACGTAAAAATCATGTACTGTTTTTTTAAAAAACAGTGCGTAGGTACATATTTTTTTACCGTTTATGCACTATGTTAGAGCATAAAGCGTAATTTTTACCATTAAAATGTAATAAATAAACTTGATACTTGATATATTTCATGATAGAATTTAATTATAAGGTGAAGTAGAGATGTTAAAAAGTTTTTTTATATTTATGCTAAATATAGTATTTATATTATATATTTTAGGAGTAATAATTATTTCTTGTTTTGGTTTTACTCTTATAGGTAGTAGAACAATTATATATGGTATATTATTACTTTTATGTGGTGTTTTCCTTTCTTTTACAAATAAAAAATTCCAGATAATAGGAATTATTTTTGTTATTATTAATTTTATGTACATAGTATTTGTTGGTTACAAAGATTCATTAATGTTTACTAAAGTTGATACATTAAAGTTAAGCTTTAATATTGGTATTTCTGTAACAATATATTATTTACTTATATTTATATTAAAAAATCTATATGTAAAATATAGTAAAAAGAAATTAGAAATTGAAAAATAGCAATATAAAAACTGAATAAGTCAAACTTATTCAGTTATTCTTTTGTCATAGCCTTTAATAATTGATTATATATTTCTTCAGCTTTCTCATCCCAGTTTTTAGCAATGTTTTTTGCTTGTTCTTTGCTTCCAGCATATAAAGTAATATTTATTAATTCATCATTACCATCTTTAATATAACATGATACCTTGTATTCATCATCTTTGATAGGTAATATTGTTGTATCAATTGAAAAGTCAGTTTTTACTTTTGTAATATTTTTATTTATCATCTTTTTTATATTGTGTAAATTAACTCCAGGGATTAATTCTAGTAATTCTTTTAAAGTTGCTCTACCTAAATCATTTAAACTATATATCATAGTATTTTCTTCGAGATTTTCATCTATATAATTACTTGTTTTTAGACTATCTATATATGAGCAAATATCAAAATATGTTATATCATCAAATTCTTCGCAAAATTTAACAATTTGATCTATACTAAGAGGTTTTCCAGCTATATCCAATATATATAACACAATTATTTTGCTATCAAATATTTTAGATTCGTTTGTCATGTCTTTCCCTTCCTTCTGAAATATACTTTACAAATATACACATATATGATATCATATTTTTGAGCAAAAATAAAGGGAAAAGAGGTAATTTATGACTAAAAAAGAACAAAAATACATAATTGCTATAGATGGAGGAGTAGCAACTGGTAAATCTACTATTGCTAAAGCAGTAGCAAAAGAATTAAATTTTGTATATATAAATACAGGAGATATGTATAGAGCTGTGACTCTGTATTTTGTACAAAATAATATAGAAATAACAGATGAGAATATAGTTTCAAATATTAGTGATATAAAAATTACTTTTAGATTAGAAAATAATAATGTTATAACTATATTAAATGGTGAAGATGTAACAGAAAAATTACATAGTGCAAATATATCTAAGCTTGTGCCTTTGGTTGCTAAAGTTAAAATAGTAAGAGAAAAAATGGTAGAGTTGCAAAGAGAATTTGCTAAAAATAATAGTATAGTTATGGATGGAAGAGATATAGCAAGTGTTGTTTTTCCTAATGCAACATTAAAAATATTTCTTACAGCCTCTTTAGATGAAAGAGCAAGAAGAAGAAAATTAGATTTAGAAAAAAGAGGAGAATATATAGATATAGATATATTAAAAAATGATATTTTAAAAAGAGACAAAATTGATATGGAAAGAGAAGAGTCTCCACTTATTAAAGTAGAGGATGCAGTAGTTATTGATACAACAGGTCATAATATATCAGATGATGTAAATACTATAACTGAACTTTTAAAAAGAAGGACTGAAATATAGATGAAAAAGTTTGTTAAGTGGGTTATAAAAATATTCTTGTGTAATATTTTTTATAGGGTAAAATATATTGACTATGATAATATAAAAGATTTAAAAAAATGTGTGATATGCCCTAATCATTCTAATACAGTAGAGCCGACTTGGCTTTTTGCAAAGGATGATAGCATAACTATTATGGCTAAGGCTGAGTTATTTAAAAAGAAATTTTGGGCAAAGATTTTTACATATTTTAATGTGTTTCCAATACATAGAGGAGAGCATGATATACGTAGTCTAATTCATGCTATAAATTTATTTAAAAATGTAGATGAGAGAAAATTACTTGTTTTTCCAGAAGGAGAAAGGTTACCAAAAAATGTAGATAGAGTACCAGCCAAAGTTGGACCTGTATATATAGCTATAAAAGCAGATGTACCAATTGTTCCTGTATATATAACTAAAAATGCTAAATTGTTTTCAAGAGTAAAAATAATATATGGAAAGCCAATTTATGTTAAAAAAGAATTATTAAAAGATAAAGAGGCTTTACAAAATTTCACAGATACTCTTATGGATAATATATATGAAATGGGAAATAGGTGAAGTAAATAATGAGACAAGAGCATACTTTTGGACCTGTGTATAATAAAAACAGCAAAATATTAATACTCGGAAGTTTTCCTTCTGTTAAATCTCGTGAATTAAATTTCTATTATGGACATCCTCAAAATAGATTTTGGAAATTAATGTCTAAAATATATAATGAAGAAATAGGCGATGAAATTGACATTAAAAAGCAATTTTTGTCAAAAAATAACATTGCATTATGGGATAGCTTAAAAAGTTGTGAAATAAAAGGCTCATCTGATGCTTCTATTACAAATGTAGAAATAAATAATATAGAAGAATTAATAAAAAAATCCAATATATCTAAAATTATTTTTAATGGTAAAACTGCATATAATTTATTTGTTAAAAACGCTGATATGACTAAGTATTCAAATTTAGAAATACGTATTTTACCGTCTACCAGTCCAGCAAATGCAGCTTATTCTTTAGATAAGTTATTTGATATTTGGTCTAAAGAATTAAAATAACTAATCTTTAAATTTGAAAGGAATTTTGCATATGAGACAAAATATTTATGATAATGAAAGTTTTGCAATGCAATATGATAAAATGAGGAAAGAACAAAAAGGATACAATGCTAATGATTTAATTGAAATTCCAAATTTTAGAAATCTTATTCCAAATGTTAAAGGTAAAAGGGTTTTAGATCTAGGATGTGGATATGGAGAAAATAGTAGATATTGCATAGAAAATGGTGCTTTATATGTTCTTGGAATTGATATATCTAAACATATGTTAGATATTGCAAATAAAGAAAATTTAGTAAATGGAATAGAATATGTAAATATGGCTATGGAGGATATATCACAAATAGATAAGAAATTTGATATTGTAATTTCTTCACTTGCATTTCATTATATTAAAGATTTTAAAAAATTGATGAAGGATATATATAATTTATTAGATGAAAATGGTACATTAGTATTTTCTATTGACCATCCTTTAAGAATAGCTAGCATATTTGAGCCTTGGATGGAAAAAAATTATATCGAATTAAATGGCAAGTGGTTTTTATTAGTATCTGATTATAGTAGGAATGGACTAAGAGAAAAAAAGTGGAATGGTGAAATTGTAAAAAAATATCACAGAAATTTTAGTGAATTAATTAATAATATAACTGATTCTGGACTTAAAATTGATAAATTATTAGAACCTCTACCAACAGAAGAAATGATACAAAAAGTTCCTAAATATATTCATCAAATAGATAGACCTTTCTTTTTATTTGTTAAAGCAGTAAAGTAAAAAGATAACATATTAACTTGACATAATTATAATAACATGTTATAATATTATATAGCAGTCCTACAAAATCAAACTATAATTAGGAGGAATTGTTATGTGTAGAAATGTAAACACATATTTTGCTTTTTCTTTTGGAGGAAACGCAGATTTTGGTGAAAGTCAGTTTGTAAACACAAGTCTTACTATCGATTTCCCGGAAGAGAAAGAAATAGGCTATGGTATGGCTTTTCGGAATGATGTCGATGTGAGGTTCGATCTTTACGAAAAGGTAAAGGCAGTCTTTTTCGTCAGCCATCCTTTGACCATGAAAATTGAATATGCAGGCGGAAATATCGTCCCTGAAACTTTGAATTTGGTAAAAGGAGAAAATGTGATTGAGTTTGATTTGCCAAAGACTCATTTTTCGGAAATGAAGTTCTTTGTTGAAAGAAGACTCAATAAGAATCTTCCTCAGACCGAAATTAAACTTGAATCCATACTGTTTAGCTAAATTAAGGAAAAAGTACACATTTGTGTGCTTTTTTCATTTATAGATAAAAATTTTTCAAAAATGTTGACAATTTAGCTAATGTTGACCATGGGAAAACTACTTTAGTTGATGCACTTTTAAGACAAAGTGGAACATATTTATTATTGACATATCGTAGCATAAACATTCCAGTTATACTCAATTTCTGGGAAAAAGAAATGATGGACTATGGGATTTCAATCAGGAATACTGTGGATGCTACATTTGTTCCTGGCATGAAAGTAATTGCTGGAATCAGTGTTACAGAGCCTTTGACCCTTGATGTTGAGTTTGTTGGATGTAATACTCCTTCATTGAGTTTTTGGATTTTTCCACCAGGACGTTCGCTTGAGTTTGTTTTACTGAAGCAACTTACAGAGTTTCAACGATTCCTTGGAGTAAGAACTTTTAATTTTTAATCGAGCACACAAATTTTGTGTGCTCTTTGTTTTTCTTCTAAAGTTTTACACAATTTATTGACATTTTAGCTCACATAATATATAATATATAAGTCATAGATTTTAGTTTACATATTATTGATAAATTAAAACTATTTATGTAGGGAAATTTATATATTTTGAAAAGGAGAATTTAAATGAAAAATATAAGAAATGTTGCAATCATAGCTCACGTTGACCATGGAAAAACTACTTTAGTTGATGCACTTTTAAGACAAAGTGGAACATTTAGAGAAAATGAGCAAGTTGCAGAACGTGTAATGGATTCAAATGATATTGAAAGAGAAAGAGGAATAACAATTTTATCTAAAAATACAGCTATAATGTATAATGGTATAAAGATAAACATTGTTGATACACCAGGACATGCTGACTTTGGTGGAGAAGTAGAACGTGTGCTTAAAATGGTTGATGGTGTTATTCTTGTTGTTGATGCTTTTGATGGCCCAATGCCACAAACTAGATTTGTTTTAAGTAAAGCATTAGCTCTTGATTTAGTTCCAATTGTAGTTATAAATAAAATAGATAGACCAGGTGCAAGACCTCAAGAAGTGGTAGATGAAGTATTAGAACTATTTATGGATTTAGACGCAAGTGACGAGCAATTAGATTTTAAAGTTGTATATGCGTCAGGAAAAAATGGTTTTGCTAAACTATCTTTAGACGAAGAAAGTAACAATATGCAACCATTATTTGAAACTATAGTAAATACAATTCCAGAACCATCTGGGGATAAAGACGAACCATTGCAATTATTAGTTACAAATATTGATTCTGACGAATACACAGGAAGAGTTGGTATCGGAAGAATAACAAGAGGAACAATAAAAAATGGACAACAAGTTGCGTTATGCAAAAAAGATGGTAGCATTCAAAATATTAAGATTGGAAAACTATTTACATATTCTGGTTTAAAAAGAATTGAAGTTGAAGAAGCTTTTTGTGGTGATATAGTTGCTATAAATGGCTTAGATGGAATAGAAATTGGTGAGACTATAGCTGACCCATCAACTCCTGAAGCTGTTGATTTTGTAGATATAGATGAACCAACTGTTTCTATGACATTTAGTGTAAATAATGGTCCTTTTGCTGGTAAAGAAGGAAAATTAATAACTTCAAGACATATAAGAGATAGATTATATAAAGAATTAGAAACTAACGTATCTTTACGTGTTGAAGATACAGATAGTGCAGATTCATTTAAAGTATCTGGTAGAGGTGAATTACATTTATCAATCCTTATAGAAAACATGAGAAGAGAAGGATTTGAATTACTTGTATCACGTCCAACTGTTATATATAAGATGATAGATGGGGAAAAATGTGAGCCTATTGAAAATTTAACTATTGATGTACCAGATGAATTTGTAGGTTCTGTAATAGAAAAGATTGGACAAAGAAAAGGTGAAATGACTAATATGACACCTTCTACATCACAATCTGGTTATACAAGACTTGAATTTAAAATACCTGCACGTGGATTAATCGGTTATAGAGGTGAATTCATGACTGATACAAAAGGTAATGGTATAATGAATCATACTTTTGCAGGTTATGAAAAAGATAAAGGAGAAGTTATAACAAGAACTAGAGGTACAGTAATAGCTTTTGAAACTGGTAAAGCAACTGGTTATGGATTATTCCAAGCACAAGAAAGAACAACTTTATTTATTGGCCCTGGAACACAAGTATATGCTGGTATGATAGTTGGTGAAAATTCTAGAAGTGATGATCTTACAATTAATGTATGTAAAGAAAAACACTTAACAAATACAAGAGCTTCTGGTAGTGACGATGCATTAAAACTTGTACCACCAAAAATTTTATCATTAGAACAAGCAATCGAATTTATAGCTGATGATGAACTAGTAGAAGTAACTCCTGAAAATATTCGTCTAAGAAAGAAAATCTTAGATCCAACACAAAGATATAGAGCAAATAAGTAAAAAAATAGACACTTTCAAATTTCTAGATTTGAGAGTGTTTTTTTTCTTTTAATATTACTTATAATATATAATATCAGTTTATTTTTTGTATCTAAATTAAATTTAAGATAACCAAAAATTACCTTATTTTCTATTGCAAAAAATTATATTTTATTATATAATTTGGGGTATAAAGTATCTTAATAAATGAAAGGAATGAATGTAGTGGGAAATTCAGTAAACGCACTATTTAAAGATGCAAACAAATATTATAATATAATTTTAAAAACGTACAAAACTTTAGAAAAATCTTATAGTTTAAAATTACCTATACACTCTGCTGGACAATGGTTACTTGATAATATGTATATAATAGAACAAGAGTATAGTACATTAAAAGATGATTATAGAAGAATTAAAAGAAAGAAGCTTCCCGTTATTAAACTTCATGATGGAACAAAACATATAGCTATTTATTATTTAGCTTGTGAATTAGTAGAAAAAAATACTGGTTATATAGATCAAAATATAATTTTAAATACCTTAAAAGAGCATCAAAAATTATCATATCTTACTTCTGACGAATTAGATTTATTTTTAATTATGTTAAAAATTGCACTTTTAAAGTTTATATCAAGAATTGCTTTAAATATTTCAAATTCCCAATTAAGAAAAATGGATGTTGAAACAATTATTTCAACTGAATATGAAAATAATAATCTTGCTAAGGACTTATATAACGAGTTAAAATATTTAAGAAATTTTAAAGATTATATGCAAGAACCTGAAAAGATTAAAAGTACCAATACAGCTTTTGTAGAATATATGGCATATAGATTAAAAGAAATGGGAACAAGAGGAGAAAATTATTATAAAATACTTAACTTAGAAGCTGAAAAGATTGGATTTACTATAGAAGAAGCTATAGTAAAAGAACATATGGAAATTGCTAAAACTACAGATTATATTGGTAGAGCAATACTTTCATATAAACAACTACAAGGAATTAATTTTAGAGAGATTTTTGAAAAAGTAAATAAGATTGATGAAACTTTAAAAGATGATTATTCAAAAGAATTTAAAAAATGTGATTATAAAACAAAAACAAGGTATAGGAATTATATAATTAAATTAGCAAAAAAATATAACCTTTCTGAAGTATATGTTGCAAAAAAAGCGGTAGAATGCTCTATAAAATATAAAAAGCATGTCGGATTTTTCCTAATAGGAGAACAAAAATATTTATTAAAAAAAGAACTTGGTAAATCTTATACATTAGATTTATTAAATAACAAAGTTTTAACACCAATTAAACCTTTGTTATTTATATTAAGCATGCTATTAATTGCAACTATAATTACAGTACTATTTGCTAAATATTTAATTAATTTTAACAATTTTTGGTATAGCCTAATTTCATATATAATAATATTTTCTTTTGCACTTGAAGTAGGAGATAAGCTTGTAAATTATATTTTAGGAAAATTAGTAAAACCTAAAATATTACCTAGATTTGATTTTGCAAAAACAGTAGATGCAAAATATCCTACTTATGTTGTAATGCCTACTATTATATCTTCAATTGAAAAGTTAGATAATATGATAAATAAAATGGAAGTAACATATCTTGCTAATCGTAGTGACAATATGTATTATATGTTAATAGGAGATTGTATATCAAGTGATAAAGAACACATTGATATAGATGATAAAATAGTAGCGTATGCAAAAGAAAAATTAGAAAAATTAAATGATAAATATAAATCTGAACATAAAATATTTAATTTTATGTATAGAAAACGTGTATATTCTAAAGGTGAAGAATGTTACATGGGCTGGGAAAGAAAAAGAGGTGCTCTTCATCATTTTAATGAGTTAATACTTGGAAGATGTAGTAAAGAAGAAATAAACAAAAGAATGTATTTAATACATGATGATATAATAAATGCTAAATATGCAATAACTTTAGATGAAGACTCACAATTATCTTTAAATACTGCAAAAGATTTAGTTGCTATAATTTCTCATCCTTTAAATCAACCAATACTTTCTAAAAATGGAAAGATAGTAAAAAAAGGTTATGGACTTATTCAACCTTCAGTTGGTCTTGATATAGAGGCTGCAAATAAAAGTATATTCTCCAAAATATTTGGTGGCTTTGGAGGATTAGATATATATACAAATGTAATATCTAATGTATATCAAGATGTAATGGGAGAAGCTATTTTTGGCGGTAAAGGAATATATAATATTGAATTATTTGAAAATCTTGTATCAAATCAAATACCTGAAAATTTAATATTATCACATGATTTACTTGAAGGTTCAATAATAAGAACTGGGCTTGCATCAGATATAGAAGCTCAAGACGGTTTTCCAAACAATTATATTGCATATATGAAAAGAAATCATAGATGGCACCGTGGTGATATGCAAATAATTAGATGGCTGTTTGGTTTAAAATCAAATTTAAATCTATTATCAAGATGGAAAATTTTTGATAATTTAAGAAGACCATTTATATATGTAATTGGTTGTCTTGCAATGTTATTAAGTTTAATATTTGAACCTAGTATATTTGTTGCAACAAGTTTAATTACATTTATAAGTATAAACTTTGGACATCTGTTATCAATAATTGATACTATAATATATGGAAAAATGAGACATTCTAAAGAGCTACAATATATTCCAATAATACATGGTATACCTGCAGATTTACTTACAATGTGTTTTAACTTTGTAACAATGCCATATAGGGCTTGGATTTGTATTTCAGCCTTTACACTTTCAATATATAGAATGTTAATATCAAAGAAGCATTTACTTGAATGGACAACAGGTGAAGTTTTAGAAAAAACAGCAAAAAGTAGTTTGAATTATTATTTATATAATATGCTACCTTCAGTTATATTTGGAATAATAATTATTGCTATTTCTATATTACAGAAAACAGCACCTTTTACTATTGAATTTAGCATATGCATATCGCTTTCATTTATTCTTTCACCACTTTTTGCATATTTACTTGGAAAAGATCATTTACTTGGAAGAAAGAAACGTTTGGATAAAAAACAGGAAGAAGAAGTATTAGATGTGGCTAAAAGGACTTGGTTCTTCTTTGATACAATGATGAATTCTACAAATAATTATTTACCTACAGATAATTACCAAGAAAATAGAAGATATAAAATTGCAAATAGAACATCATCTACAAATATTGGATTTGGAATACTTGCAATAATAAATGCTTATGATCTTGGATTTATATCTGAAACTGAGGCAGTAGATAAACTATGTAATATTTATACAACAATTGATAAACTCGAAAAATGGAACGGTCATTTGTATAATTGGTATAATATAAAAACTTTAGCTCCACTTAGACCTAGATTTGTATCTACAGTAGATAGTGGTAACTTTGTTGCTTGCCTATACGTAGCAAAAGAATTTTTCAATGAATTAATGGGTAATAAAGATTACGGAAAAAGAACTGATATAAAATATGACAAAAGAATAATTGGGTTACTAGAATATACAAAGAAATTAATTGAAGATACAGATTTTACAACTCTTTATGATGCATCTAGAAATCTATTTACAATAGGATTTGACCAAGAGTCTGGAAAACTTGTTGATAGTTATTATGATATGTTAATGTCAGAAAGTAGAATAACAAGCCTTATTGCCATTGCTTCAAGACAAGTAACATCAAAACATTGGTTTGCCCTTGCAAGGAATTTAGTAAAAGTAGATGGATATAAAGGTCTAATATCATGGACAGGTACAGCATTTGAGTATTTTATGCCATATATATTTAATAAATCATATGAGCATACTTTAATTGATCAATCATTATTTTTCTGTGAATATAGTCAAATAAAGTATGCAAAAGAAAATAATGTACCTTGGGGTATTTCAGAATCAGCATTTGCAAGAAAAGACAGTGATCTTAACTATCAATATCAAGCATTCGGTATTCCTTGGTTAGGATTAAAAAGAGGTCTTAATGATTATTTAATTATTTCTCCATATTCATCATTATTAATGATTGAATTTGACCCTGAAAGAGTATATAAAAATATTAAATTATTAAAAAAAGCTGGTCTTTATTCTTCATATGGATTTTATGAATCAATAGACTATACAAAGCAACATTTAAGTGATGATGTAGATAGTGAAGTAGTAAAAACATACATGGCTCACCATCAAGGTATGATACTATCAGCTATAAATAACTATATAAATAAAGGAGCAATACAAAGAAGATTCCATAATAGTCCAGATATAAAAGCAACTGAAATATTACTAAAAGAAAGAGAAAGAATGAAAGCTAATATTAAAAAAGGTATAAAAGATGCTGAAAGTCAATTTAAGCAAAAGAATATACAAAAATATACAACTTATGTTGGATGTGATTATTCTGATAGAAAGACTTTAGATGAAGACAAATCTAATAATATGAGCATTGCTTTCTTAAAAGGTTCACAGCTTTCTACTATGATTACTAGCACAGGAGCTGATTATTTAAGGTACAAAGATAAAATTGTAAATAGACAAAGATATACCGATGTATTAAATAGTGGTAACTATATATATTTAACTGATACTGTAACAGGTGAATCTTTTGATGTTACAAACTGTAATTTATATAGTTCAAATTCTAAAAATATTAATAAATCTAACTTTATTACTAATCTTAACTCAGTAGAAACATATATAGAAGGTGAAAATTTAGAGATAACTACAAATATCTTCTTATCTCCTGAGTATAATATAGAAATAAAACGAATAAGTGTATATAACAATAGTAATGTAAGAAGAGAAATGCTGGTTAATACATATATAGAACCTGCAATGACAGATTTTATGACTAATGTAGTACACCCTGCATTTAGTAATTTACAGATTGAAACATATTATGATAAAGATCTTGATGTTATAATTGCAAATAAAAGAAAGAAAAACGAATCTGATGAGGATATGTATGTATATTCAAAACTTATTGGAATTGATTTAGAAAAAGATATTGAAACAGAAAAATCTAAAATTGCTAAAAATGATTTAACCGCATACGATGGTAATATTGTAAAATATCCATTATGGCCAATACTTTCATATAGAGCAAATATAATACTTGACCCTTATGAAAGGCAAGAATTCTATTATGTAGTTGGTGTTGCAGATAGTAAATACAAAATATCTAATACTATAGTTAACCTTGATAAAGTAGAGATTGAAAAGCAGTTTAGATTATCAAACGAGATGAACAGTGTAGATGCTAGATATTTAAAACTTGCTCCAGGTAGAGCCGAAGTATATAATAATATAATAAAAGACGTATTATTTAATAGAAGTATACATAATGATGAAAAGTATTGGGGCGAAAGTCTAAATCAATCTTTACTTTGGAAATATTCAATATCAGGTGATTTACCAATTGTACTTGTATATATTAATAAAATTGAAGATGCTGGTATTATAAATGAAGTAATAGGTTTTATGGACTATGTAAAAAATAGAAAAGTAGATCTAGACATAGTTATATTAATAGACGAAGTGCAAAAACAATATGGACCAATGTATACATATGTAAAATCAAGAATTGATAGAGCTGTATATATGGAATATACAAAGGGAGATATTTATGTATTAAATGTTAAGAATTTAACAAAACAAGAAATAACTTTACTTTCTTTCTTGTCTAAAAGATATATACAAGATATAAATGAATTCTTAACAGTTAGTGAAGATGATGACACTGCTTTAGAATTAGTAGAGAAAAAAGAAGAATCTAGTGAAGAGGAGGATGTGTAATGGAAAGTAAATATTCAAAATACATAGCTTTTAATTCATATGGCGGATTTAATGAGCAAGGTAATGAATATCATATTTTAAATACTAAAACTCCACTTCCTTGGTGTAACGTAATGGCAAATGAGAAGTTTGGTACCATAATTTCAACATATGGTACCGTCTACTCATATTACAAGAATTCACAAGGCTTTAAGATAACTAATTGGTGTAATGATTGGATTACATTTGAACCAGGTGAAAAATTTACTGGTATATTTGAAAAGGATTATAACTTGATATATGGTTTTGGCTATGTTAAAGTATTAGAAGCTGATGAATTTTTAAATAAAACAATGAATATTTTTGTGCCTACTGAAGATACTATTAAAGTACAAAACATTGTTATTGAAAATAATTATGGCGATGAAAGAGATTTTACTATAACTTATAAGATTGACCCTGTACTTGGAGTTGCTAAAGAGGCAAATCAACAGTATATATTATCAAAAAGTGAAGATGATATATTATATTTAAAAAATCCATATATAATAGATTTTTCTAATAATGTAGCTTTTTGCACTGTTGTAACTAACGATACCGATATTAATACATATATTGATGCTGATGAATATTTAGTAAAGGTAGACATACATTTAAAAGCTGGTGAAAAGAAAGAATTTTCTATTATACTTGGTGCTTCAGATGAAGGAACTGATTATGCAAAATATATTTACGACAAATACACTAAACCAAACGCTATAAAAAAAGAATATGAAGACACTTTAGAATATTGGAAATCAAAAGTTGTTAGAAAATTTAATTTAGAAGATAAATATTTAAATATAATGGCAAATGGGTGGTTGTTATATCAGACTATTGTTTGTAGGCTTTTTGCAAAATCAGGATTCTACCAATCTGGTGGTGCAATTGGATATAGAGATCAATTACAAGATACTCTTTCTCTTATATCATCATGGCCAGAAAAGACAAGATCACAAATTATACTTCATTCAAGTAAACAATTTGAAAAAGGTGATGTTCTACATTGGTGGCATGAATATAATAACGCAGGTATAAGAACATATTTTAGTGATGACTATTTATGGCTTCCATATGTTCTATGTGAATATGTAGAAAGAACTAAAGATATATCAATATTAGATGTAGAAACTAACTATTTAGAAGATAAACCAATGGGGGATAAAAGAGAATTATATGATATATATTCGTATACAGATATTAAGGCAACTGTATATGAACACGCAAAAAAAGCTATTAATTATGGTTTATCAAGAAAAAGTAGTAAAAATGGACTTTTAGATATTGGTGATGGTGATTGGAACGATGGATTTAGTAATATACGTGGTCAGTCTGTTTGGCTTACTTTCTTTATGATGAATATTCTAGATAGATTTTCAAAAATTGCAAAGATAAAAAAAGACGAAGAAATGATAAAAATTTGTGAAAAACAAAGACATCTTTTAAAACATAGTATTATAGAAAATACATGGGATAAAGATCATTTCGTTAGAGCTTTTTTTGAAAATGGAGATGTGCTTGGTTCATATAGTAATGATGAATGTAAAGTTGATTTAATATCACAGGCTTGGGCTGTTATATCTATGAAAGATGATCCTGATGTACAAGATGAGTTAAGAGAATGTATTAAAACTGCAGATAAGTATTTAGTTGATAAAGAAAATGGTATAGTAAGACTTTTATACCCTGCATTTAATACTCCTAAAAATAATCCTGGTTATATTAAAGCTTATGTACCAGGTATTAGAGAAAATGGTGGACAATATACACATGCAGCTACTTGGCTTGCAAAAGCATATTTTGATCTAAAAGATTTCAAAAATGGAATAGAAATATTAAAAATGATAAATCCAATTTCTCATAGTGATACTAAGGAAAAGGCTAATATATATATGGTAGAACCATATGTAATAGCTGCAGATATATACTCAAATCCAGAACATGTAGGACGTGGTGGTTGGACTTGGTATACAGGTTCTTCATCTTGGATGTATAAAGTAATAGAAGATTATTTATCAAATAATAACAAGTAATAGAAAGGAGTAGTATAAGTTAAAAGTTGATTTATACTATTCTTTTGTTTTTTGGGGGATTCAAATGTCAAAAATGTCAAAAAAAATTAAAGCTTTTTATAAAGAAAATAAAAAGAGTACATTAATTGTATACGTTATTTTAAGGGTATTAGTCATAGTATGTATGATTGGCGAAATATTAAGAAAGAATTGGGATAATGTATTTTTATGTGTCTTAACACTAGTATTATTTATAATTCCATATATTGTTGATAGAAAGCTAAAAATAAAATTACCTGATACACTTGAAATTATAATTTTGTTATTTATATTTTCGGCTGAAATACTTGGTGAAATACAAAACTTTTATGGTATCTTTTCACAGTGGGATACAATGCTACATACACTTAATGGCTTCTTATGTGCTGCTATTGGTTTTTCTTTAATTGATATACTAAATAGAGATGAAAAAATACATATGAAATTATCACCAAAGTTTGTAGCAGTTGTTGCTTTTTGTTTTTCAATGACTGTAGGAGTTTTATGGGAATTTTTTGAATTTTCAGGGGATCGTTTTTTAAATACAGATATGCAAAAAGATAGAATAGTAACACAAATATCTACTGTTGAATTAAACAAAGAGGGTAAAAATGTTCCCGTTATTGTTAAAAATATTGATCATACAATAATTTATAGTTATGATGAACAAACAAATTCGTATACAGAGACAGTTATTCCAAATGGATATTTGGATATTGGGCTTATTGATACTATGAAAGATTTAATTGTTAACTTTATAGGAGCAGTTGTATTTTCTATTTTTGGATGGTTATATATTAAAAATAGAGATGAACATAAATTTGCAGAAAGATTTATACCAGTAGTAAGAAATGATAAGTAACATATAATTAATTAGCGTATCTTTTCACTAATTTTTGGAAATCAGTTGAAAAATCCGGATTTTGTGATATAATATAGTAGTTAAACTTTATAAAATTGGAGGATTAGAAATGAGTGTAAAAATAGAAAAACAAGACAATTCAAAAGTTGTATTAGAATTTACAATGTCAAAAGAAGATTTTAACAAAAATTTAGACAAAGCTTTTGCTAAAAATGCAAAATATTTTAAAGCACCAGGTTTTAGAAATGGAAAGGTTCCTAGAGCTATAGTGGAAAAAATGTATGGTGAAACTGTATTATTTGATTCTGTAATAGAAGATACAGTTGATGAAGAATACAGAATTGCTATTGAAGAAAATAATTTAGAAGTAGTTTCTAAACCAGAGCTTGATATAAAGCAAATTGGTAAAGATAAAGATTTAATTTATACTGTAACTGTATTTGTTAAACCTGAAGCTATAGTTAAAGACTATAAAGGTATTGAAGTAAAGAAATTTAATACAAAAGTTTCAAAAAAAGATATTGATAATGCTTTAGAACAAGCTAGAGATAAAAATGCTAGAACTGTTACAGTAGAAGATAGAGCATTAGAAATGAAGGATATATCTACAATTGATTTTGAAGGCTTTGTAGATGGTGTAGCTTTTGAAGGTGGTAAAGGTGAAAACTTTGAACTTACAATAGGAAGTGGTCAATTCATACCTGGTTTTGAAGAGCAATTAGTAGGCATGAAAATAGGAGAAGAAAGAGAAATTAACGTTAAATTCCCTGATGAATATCATGCAGAAAATCTTGCTGGTAAAGATGCTATGTTTAAAGTAAAATTAATAAGCATAAAATCAAAAGTTTTACCAGAACTAGATGATGAATTTGCAAAAGATATTTCTGAATTTGACACTTTAGAAGAGTATAAAAAAGATGTTGAAAAGAAATTAAAAGAAGAAAAAGAAAAACAAGCTGAAGCTGATAAAGAGGCTCAAGCAATTGAAAAGATAGTTGAAAATACTGAAGTTAATATACCAGATTCAATGATAGAAGATCAAATGGAGCAAATGGTAGAACAATTTAATGCTAATCTTTCATATCAAGGATTAAATTTAGAAACTTATTGTAAGTATCTTGGTACAACAGTTGAAGCTTTTAAAGAAACTTTAAAACCACAAGCTACTAAAGATGTTAAATTAAAATTAGCTTTAGAATATATAGCAAAAACAGAAAATATTACTGCTACTGATGAAGATATAAACGCAAAAATAGATGAACTTGCTAAAGAATATGGTAATGAAAATGCTGATTCTTTAAAAAATAATGAAAATATCAAGAAATATATGAGTGAAAGAGTTTTACAAGATAAAACATTAAAAGTAGTATTAGATAATGTTGTTGTAAAATAGGTATATGTAGAACAAGAGGGGGAGTTTTGTATGATTAATAATAGTTTAGTGCCTATGGTTATTGAACAAACTAGTAAAGGTGAAAGATCTTACGATATTTATTCTAGACTTTTAAAAGAAAGAATCATATTCTTATCTGATGAAGTTAATGATGTAACAGCATCTTTAGTAATTGCACAATTACTATTCTTAGATGCTGAAGATCCGGGAAAAGATATATTTTTATATATTAATAGTCCAGGTGGTAGTGTAACTGCTGGTATGGGAATATATGATACAATGCAATATATTAAATCAGATGTGTCAACTATATGTGTTGGTATGGCTGCTAGTATGGGTGCTTTCTTACTTGCAGCAGGTAAAAAAGGAAAAAGATTTGCTCTTCCAAATTCAACTATTATGATTCACCAACCATTAGGTGGTGCTCAAGGTCAAGCAAGTGATATAAAAATACATGCAGACTATATATTAAAGACTAGAGAACAACTTAATAAAATTTTAAGTGAAAGAACAGGTAAACCATTAGAACAAGTGGAAAAAGATACTGATAGAGATAATTTCTTAACTGCTGATGAAGCAAAAGCTTATGGACTAATTGATGATGTTATGAGTAACATTGAAAATATAAGTAAGGAGAAATAATTTTATGGGAAGAAGAACAAAGAGTGGAGAAGGTAATAATTACAATAATGAAGATTTAATATTCTGCTCGTTTTGTGGTAGACTAAGACAAGAAGTTAATAAACTAATTGAAGGACCAGATGGAATACTTATTTGCGATGAATGTGTTGAAATGTGTCATAAGATTATAACAGATGATGATATTGACGTAATTAATGATGAAAAAACTGGTAATAAAGAGTTAATTAATTCTGGAGAATTACCATCCCCTGAACAAATTAAAAAAGTTTTAGATGAGTATGTAATAGGTCAAGATCAAGCTAAGAAGGTACTTTCAGTAGCTGTGTATAACCATTATAAAAGAATTAGAAATATGAACAAATTAGATGATGTAGAAATACAAAAATCTAATATATTGCTACTTGGACCTACAGGTTGTGGTAAAACTTTACTTGCTCAGACACTTGCTAAAATATTGCATGTCCCATTTGCTATAGCTGACGCTACAACTCTTACTGAAGCTGGTTATGTTGGAGAAGATGTAGAAAATATTCTTTTAAGACTTATACAAGCAGCTGACTTTGATATAGCTAAAGCCGAAAAAGGAATAATATATATAGATGAATTAGATAAGATTGCAAGAAAATCTGAAAATCCATCTATAACAAGAGATGTTAGTGGTGAGGGTGTACAACAAGCTTTATTAAAAATAATAGAAGGTACTGTTGCAAATGTCCCTCCTCAAGGTGGAAGAAAGCATCCACAACAAGAATTTATTAAAATCGATACTAGTAATATATTATTCATTTGCGGTGGAGCATTTGATGGCTTAGAAAAGATTATACAAACAAGAACTGAGACTAAAACAATGGGATTTGGTGCTCATGTTGAAGCTAAAAAAGATATTGATGTTGGAAAAATATTTACTGAAGTTCAACCACATGATATCGTTAAATTTGGTTTAATACCAGAGTTAGTTGGCCGTTTGCCAATTATTACTAGTATAAATCAATTAACTAAAGAAGCTTTAACTGATATATTATCTAAACCAAAGAACGCTTTGTTAAAACAATATCAAAAATTGTTTAAAATGGATGATGTTGAACTTATTATTGAAGATGATGCTTTATCTGAAATAGTAAATTTAGCATTAGAAAGAAAAACTGGTGCAAGAGGTCTTAGGGCTATACTTGAGAACATTATGATGGATGCTATGTATGAAGTTCCATCAAATAAAGATATAAATAAATGTGTTATAACAAAAGACGTTGTTTGTAAAAAGGCTAAACCTTTATATTCATATAAAAGACAAAGTAAGGCTATATAAATTATTTAAACAGTTATACAATTATTGTATGACTGTTTTTTCTTGATTCATATATCATAATATGTTATAATTTTTGTATTAAGGAGATTAGTATGTATTACACTTTAGTAAAAGATAACAATGATAAAAATAATGAAATATCAAAAGGAGAATTATACGAAAAAAAATCTAAATTCTTTTCGTATATATATAATATTAAAGATGAAGAAGATGCTAAAAAATATATAGAAGACATAAAAAATAAGAATAAAGATGCAAGACATTGTGTATATATTTATTCTTACTTAAAAGATGGAAAAATAAATATACGCTTTTGCGATGATGGCGAACCACAAGGTACAGGTACTAAGGCTATATATGAATTAATGACTAAAGAAAATATAACTAATATTTGTATAGTAATAGTTAGATATTTTGGAGGAATATTATTAGGTGCGGGACCATTATCACGTGCTTATTTAAATTGTGCACGAAATGCAATAAATTTATGTAGGAAGGAAATTATATATAAATATATAAATTACGCAGATTTTGTAAGTTATAATAAATTTCAAAAAATTAAAAATATAATAGATAATTATATGAATGAATCTAAAATAAAGATCAATTATATAAATTATAATGAAAAAGTAGAATATAATATAGAAATTAGAGAAGATATATATGAAAAAGTATTATCTTTAATTAAATAAAAAAAGAACGTTTTTTCACTTTTTATATAAAAACTATTGACAAACATTTGTTTATATATTATAATATAACCATGAAAGAACAAAAGTTCTAGATGGGTGGTTTTTATATGAAGAATAGATATGGGAAAAATGTTAAAAGAAAAAGTAATAGATTTTTAGTTAATATAGTATTTATATTCATATTACTTTGCATATATGGAATAGGAACAAATTTTGATTTCGGTAAAAAGGCTCCTATAACTAATGAAATTATAGTATCACAAAATGATACTATTTGGAATATTGCAAATGATATATGTAAAGAACATAAGGATTTAAATATACAAAATATAATAATTGAAATAAAAGAATTAAATAATTTAAAAAGCAGTGATATTTATATAGGACAAGTATTAAATATTCCTGTATATTAGCATAGAGTTACCACTTATTTGACATATTAACAAATAAGTGGTAAAATTATTATGTAAAAAAGCATTCAACCTAATTGAGATTTTAAGGAGGAATATGTTATGGGATGGATTAGACCTGACATCACAAAAAATTTTATCAACATTGAGTTAAGCAATATGTTAAGCTTATCTCAGATTCTCGAGCGGAGTCCAAAAGAATGCAGTAAGGATACAAGTTTTGAGTTAAACTTTGATGAAGTATATACTAATAGTGTATACACATCTTGGAATAGTATTTTAGGCTTACTTAAGTATATTAAATACTATGACATTAACATTGATCTTGTGTTGCTTACCGGTCATGCTGGAAATGGACACAGAGCTCCAACAAGAGCAATAGCAAAAAAGACAGTTCAAAAGAGTGACTCTAATATTGTCATTATCGACTTATTATCTTTGCTTTCTAGTAGTATAGCAAAGATAAACGACAAAGCTTGGGTTACTCTTTCTAGGAGTGAGTTTGGACAGGAGTTTTGGAACAAATTTGTAAGAGGAGAAGTTGATCCAGAAAAGAATGCTAATGACATATCTGCGCTTTTTAAACTTCTCTATACAAAAAAAGTTAAGAAACTTATGAATAAACTTTCTCCCAAGGTAATGATTTCAACATATCCCTATACAAATGCCATAATCTCTAAAATAGCTGATGATACTTCAAGCGTAGAATTTGCTGGTGTAGTTGTGACAGATACAGAGATGCTTGGCTTTGCGATGTCTTCTTATGGAGACGTTAGCAATCTGCACTATTTTGTTGCATCTGAAGAGTCTTGGGAAAATGGTATTAAGATTTATCCCTACCTTAAAGATGCAAAAGAACCAATATTTATTGGTACCAATCCTTGTTTCTTTGATAAGGAAGCAGAAGGTAAAATTGTACCCGATACGGTACTGTTTATACCTGGAAGTGCAGAAGGTTTGGGAATGGGAATACGTGCATTACCTTCTATAGCAGAACTTTGCCGGAAAACTCAGAAAAAGTTAATCTGTGTTTCTGGTCTTGGCATCCCATATAAATATGCAAGGAAGATACATGCAAGATACAAGGATACAATGTCTTTGTTTAGTTATCTTGCATCAGATGATTTAAAGAAGCTAATTTGCTCCTGCGAGGTTGTTATAGCTAAAGCTGGAGGTAATATGTCATCTGAACTTGTTTCTAAAACAGGTTGTAAGATTTTCTTTGCCTCTATAAAGGGACAAGAGACAGATAATGCAGAATATTACGCAATACTTGGTGTTGCGACAAATGTTGGGAATGATATCGATGAATTGCTTAAAGCAATAACCGATAAACCACAAACACCAAGTATTTACAAAAAAGGCATCTTGAAAAAGTCTGCAGTAGACACTGTAGTTGATACAATTTTGCCATATTTGTAATACAAAACATCACCTGGAATTAATTTTCTAGGTGATGTTTTTATGTATATATCATATAAATCAGTATGCAACTTTACATAATTTTTATTCAAATAATTCTTTATATTTTACTATTTAATGGATTTTTTAATAAAGCATCTTTTACTTGATCATTATCAACATGTGTATATATTTCAGTAGTAGATATACTTTCGTGGCCTAAAACCTGTTGTAGTGCACGAATATCAACCCCTCCATATTTATGCATTAGTGTTGCAGCGGTATGCCTTAATTTATGAGGAGAGTACTTTTTAGGGTCTAAACCGGGCAACAATTATATATTTTTTTACCATTACTTCTACAGTACGTTTTCCGATTCTTGTACCTCGTTTAGAAATAAATAAAGCATCACGTTCCTTAACATCTTTTGGTCTTACAGCTATATATTCTTTAATAGCCTTTTGACATGCATCGTTAAGATAAATAGAGCGTTCTTTATCACCTTTTCCAATTACTGCTAAAATATCACCACGTATATGATACATATTTATATTAACAAGCTCAGATAAACGAAGGCCACAATTTAAAAATAAAGTAAGTATACATAAATCTCTTTTTTCAAATTCTCCGTCAACAGAGTGGAGTAGGG